>Ga0210242_100241_pt1 | contig 45788 bp, 22 predicted proteins | sample ChrtobMeP5a_16mM_FD_155445 | JGI IMG/M metagenome (GOLD analysis project Ga0210242, IMG submission 155445) | Chrysochromulina tobin associated microbial communities from unialgal haptophyte culture, Seattle, Washington, United States - P5a_16mM | ecosystem: Host-associated > Algae > Haptophytes >... | reverse complement strand
AGGCAGCAAAGGTGGCGGCCACCAACCGCTGGAAGCAGTGGGCCAAGCACAGTGATGAGCAGCAGTCGACCAGCAATCAGCTGCAAACAGTGTAATGCCCGCCTTGTGAGCCTCGACTGACTCCACACGCAGATGACGACTCAGCTTGTGCTCGTTGCTGACTCTCGTGTGCTCCGCAGGGCGGTGTGAGGCTACAATCCAGCTTTCGGTCAAGGATATCTTGACTTCAGGCTCAAGCTCGTTATGGATCCCGGCCATGCAGTCGAGAGAGCGGGCGGATAAGTGAGTTAGACAGTTGCTTTTGTCATTTGTGGCTAGTGTGTCATCGTAGTAGTCGGTACATACATGTACATGTAGTCATGTACGTTGCGTCGCAGTCAATAGTGTGTGAGTGGCATCAATTTTAGGGCCTAAATGTAGTGATTTACAGTAAATATCGCCAAAATTTTCGCGCCTGCGGCGGGCAGAAATCCCGCGCGCATTGCGCGCGGGGCAACTTGATTACCCCCCCTCTATAGACGAGAGCACCCCCTGTCACCTCCCAAGAGGCCGTCGACTACCCGGGAAATTCACACACTCAAATTATCCCACACGAACTGCCGAAAGCGAAACTGGATCGCCACAAACACTGGAAGGATGGCAGCGATCGGCCGATCGCCGACCAATTGCGACCGACCACTAAAAAACACGCACACATGGTTATATAACGAGTTTAGTCATTAGTGCGAAACCCGGCCCCTGGACCCGGACTTGTGGCCATGAAGTTCATTGCACATTGGGGGAAAGTGAGCACGCTAATGCCGGAGACCGGAGGGAACATGTACAGGTGCGTCGAACACTCGATTAGGCGGTTCGCGTACGTGTACTTCGCACCCCTTTCACACCCCTATATGTCCGCGCGGGGAGGTGTGCGTAAGTCTAAGGGGGTCTGCTGATCTACCCCCTTAGTACCGGTGTGTGTGTCCCGGCTCCCCCCGGTGTCTTTTTACCGGTGGTACCCGGTAAAAAGACACCGGGGGGAGCCGGGACACCCGGTAGGATTCTTGAGTCACACCAGCACAAGGACCCGCGCGACGAGAATGGCCAACACGCTGCTCGTGCATGCGCCCGACTACTCCAATGAGGAGCTGCTGCTCAGCGGTGATGTGCTCAATGAGTGCGGCCTCGCGCCGGGCGACTTTGTCGAGCTCTCGCTCAAGGAGCCGAAACCGATTGCGCTGGTGCTGCGCGTGCCCGCGCTCACGAGCACCGGCACAAAGAGCGCTGTGCGCGTCTCGCTCTCGCGCTTGGTAGCCGACGCCTTTGGGCTCACAGCACGTCAGCCGGTCGTGCTGCGCGCGGTCAAAACGCACGAGGCGGCGCTTGAATGGGTCGAGCTCACGTTCCGTGACCAGCACCTCTCGAGAGGTGACATCTGGCACTTTCGGCGGCACCTCGTGGTGAATGAGCCAACCATGTACCTGGGCAAGACGATCAGCTTCGAGCACATCCGCGCGCAGGTGACGCGGATGATGCGTGAGGGCAGCCAGACCTCGTCGGGCGTCTTCGTCGATCAGACCAAGGAGGCGCTGTCGACGAAGCTGCGCTTCCGCTCACGCTCGGCGGCGTTCGTGATGCTGTTACAGGTGTCGGCGGAGATGAGCGCGGTGGATGCTGCGAGCGGCGAGCTCTACCACGAAAAGGCCATCCGCTTCCTGCGCGCGCTCTTCCGCCGTTGGAAGACGCTCGGCGTCTCGCACTCGGTTACGATCGTTCTCTTCTGCCGCTGCTACGCCGACGGCGGCAAAGGCAGTGGCGCTACGCGCGGTGGTGCGGCGACGGGCGGCGCGATGCCCGCTCCTAGCGCGAACCCCGCGCTGGGCAGCGACGGTGAGCTCATGAGGGATGGCGCGGGCCGGCGCTACTCGGACTACTACAAGCTCGTCGCTGAGAATGAGAGCCGCGCGGATTGGGAGCCGTTGCTCCCCACCCTAAAAAGGCAAATCCTCTCGTTTGGGCCTTCGCTCAAGCGGCGCGAGCAGACAGCGTCGGCGATGACCGGCGGTGCGCCACCGCCCACTTCTCCAGCGTCGGGTGGTCTTTTCGGCGGCGGCTTGGGCGGCGGCTGGGGCGGCGGCTGGGGCGGCGGCTGGGGCGGCGGCTTGGGCGGCGGCTGGGGCGGCGGCTTGGGTGGCGGCTTGGGCGGCGGCTTTGCGAAGAGCCATGGGTCGGACACTGCAGGCGGTTCGAGTCTCTCCATGCAAAACTCGAGCGCTGCGCAAGGCAACCTGCTAGAGGCGATCAACTTGGCTCTCGATGTGCTCGAGAGCTCATATGAGGAGCAGGTGGTTGCCCTCGGAGTGCCCTCGGAGTGCCCTCGGAGTGCCCTTTTGAAGGCCCTCCTTGGATGCCCTCCTTGGATGCCCTCTTTGGATGCCCTCTTTGGATGCCCTCTTTGGATGCCCTCCTTGGCCCTCCTTGGATGCCCTCTAAATGTCCTCTGCTCGCGACGCGGCGGCAGGACCTCGCGAGCACGGGCAAGTCGATCATCGTCATCTCGGCGGGCTCCGGCCACTTCGAGGTGGAGCACCGGCTATCCAAGATCACGCAGCAGAGGCTCATTGACAATGGTATCGGCTGCGACCTCGTGTGCTGCAGCTCACCGCCGCTGCACACGGTGCCAATCTTCACGTACGTGCACTCGCGCTCGGACGTGGACCTGCCGGGCGAGGCTTCGTCATTCCGCGTGCCGCATTGGATGCTCGTGTCGTACACGGACGCGCCGCCGCACCCCGCGCTCCCTCACTGCCGAGTGACGCCCGCGCCTCACCTGGACGCCCGACACGACGCGTCTCGCCAGGACGGAGGCAGCGGAGGCGACGGTGGTGACGGTGGTGGCGGCAGTGGGGCAGCGGCGGCCACCGCGGCTGGAGCCTTCGGTGCGGGTGAGGTACCGCTCGGGGCGGGGCAGGGCGCGGCATCGGAGCCATTGGGGCCGTTCGGTCCACTCTTGCTTCCCTGCCGCGTGCCTCCGTTTGAGCTGCCTTGGCTGCCGTCGGCTTCCGATGGGGGAGCGACGTCGCACGTGAGCAGCGGCGAGCTCGTACGGGCCCGCTCGGTGGACAGCGATGGGGGCGTCTTTGACCTCGCTGCAGCCCTCCCAGAGGGATGCGTCTTTGCGCGGCACACCGCCGCGATGTCGTCTATAGGGCACTTGCGACGGACGGCGGACGGCGACGAGGATGGCGACGAGGCCCGCGTTGATGAGGAGGAGGTGGGCGGCGAGGGCGCCGGCGTGAGCGGTGGCGGCAGGCCCGGCGGCAGTGGCGGCGCTGGGCTGACCGAAGGGAGCCCCGCCGCAGACCAGATGTGGGAGGATGAGGCCACCGTTGTGAGCAGCCGCCCCAATAGCCGCGCGCCGCGTGCAGCCTTAGGTGCTCAGGGCTGCGCTAGTGCTCGCAGCGGCGCCCACGCGAGTGTGGTCGGCCTGAGTAGCTGCTGCACCAGCGGCGCGGTGGCTGGTTCGCGCCCGATACCGCGCCCTGGCGCCGCCGGCCGTTACGACGCCCGTTACGACGCCCGTTACGATGGCCGTTACGATGGCCGTTACGATGGCCGTTACGACTCGCATGACGAGGGCATCTATGGCAGCCCCTCTGAGATGGACCTCTCCTCGTCCTTTGGCTCTGACCGGGGTAGGCAGATGGCGTGCTCCCTGTCGAATCTGGACCTTGGCTTCTCGCCGCCGGCCACGCCGCTGCAGCTGGCGGACGGCTTCCCCTTGCAGCCCTCGCGCCATGTGCGAGCAGCGTCAGGCGACCACTCGGCGAGCGCGAGCAGCCTCACACACCTCCCGCGCCAGTCGGCCATTGCGGGCAGCACGCATCTCTTGCCGTCGGAGCGCGCTAGTGGCGCTGGGGGCGGCGGACCACATGCGACGGCCACGGCCGACGGTACTGCGCGCCCATCGCACCGGCTCAACCCGTTTTCGCACGCCGACTTGCAGGCGCTCAAGAATCTCTCGCAGAACTCGTACGCGCGCCGCCGATGGATGTACGTGAACCACATCGGGACTGACAAAGGGAGCGAGGGGGGCCAGGGGGCTGCTGGGGGGTCTTTCGGGCCCGACCCTCTGCACCTCTCGCCGTACACCAACTCGTCCATCCTGCAGCACCAGGAGCATCAGTGGACCTCGCTCTCTGAGCCAGCAGTGCTGCCACTCACGACGGACCCGACGCCCGAGCAAATGCGCATGATCAGCATGAACCTGCAAACGGGACCCTCAGATGGACACACACGCCACTTTTGGCAGCTCGATGTCCCGCGGCAGGAAGACTTGAGCGGCATCCCTTACGAAGTTGCGATGAGCGCTGAGGAGCTGCTGCAGGAGCTGCTCTGCCAGCGGCTTGAGCAGGACTTCCAGCTGCTCAGGCCGCGCCACCAGGCCCGACTACTCTCTCTCCACCAAGAGCAGACGTATTACGTTTCGAGGGGCGACCAGGTGCAGCAGATCACCTTCGTGCAAAAGGAGCAGCCAGTCGTGCAGCCGCGTCGCCACCACGCACCGACCGACCTCGGCCGTGCAACGGCCTCTGTGGGTGGGCGCGTGGGCGCCGTCCTAGGCGGCGGCCACGCGGCAGCGGCGCGCCAGAGCAGCGGCAACAGCAGCAGCAGCAGCTCCATGTCACGTGGCGCGCTAGGAGGTGCCCAGGGCGCCGGAGCCCATGACGGTGCGCCGCTCGGCGGGGTCGCCGCAGCGCCGCCGGTGGCGCCACAGGCTTCCTTCTCGGAGATCCGCGTGACACGTCACCTGCTGCAGCCACCCGGATCACGGCAGGAGAGGGCGGCGGCCGTTGCCTCGGGCGCGTCGGCCGGCGGGCTCAAGAGCACCTCCTCCGCCTCCGCCGCCTCCATCTCGCCCTCGAAGCGATTGGCCGACAAGGCGCTCGATTACCGGTACTATGTCTGCGACCCCCACAGCTTGGGCTACCAGACGGCGGCCGCGCTCATGAGGCCTACGACCTCGTTTGACCAGTACCCGTGGAACTCGCTCGATCAAGTCGTGTGTGGCTGGGATTGCACGCTCATCAGCCTGCCCATGCGCCCGCGCTGCAAGCGCTTCGCACTGCTCGACTTTTCGGGCGCGGAGGACTCCCTCCGACGGCTTCTCTCGGCACCGGAGGGCACGCAACGACTGCTTGCCGCTGCCTTGTTTGGCGACGGCGTCACGCCAGGGCCGCCGCCCAGGACGCCCAGCATGGTGCCCGGCCTCACTGGCGCCGCCGCCGCCCGCCCGCTGCCACGGCCGCCGCCACCACCCGCCGCCACGTCGCCCTCCACGCCTCCGCTCACGCGGTGCTCTGCGACCACTCCGCACAGCGGCGGCGCCTCCCCTCCCACTGCTCAGCCTCCACGAGCACGGCGGGCATCGACCTCGGGCGTCGACGACATGACGCCGCGCGACGTGAACGCCCCTTCACTCAGTCGTGACCGCTTTGACCGTTTTCGCGAGGCCGTGCGCTCCAAGCTACCCATAGGCGACCGCGTCGAGTGGGTCGAGGCGGCGGCGGCGGCTGTGGAGAGCGAGGGCAGCGGAGGCGATCTGTCCCCTGTCGGTACCAAGGGCGGAGGCAGCGCTCACGCCCAGCGTACCCACTCGCAGCTGCTCGACCTCACCTCAGTGGACGACACGACTAAGGGCACTGCCTCTGGCCGAGGGGAGCGCCCGCGTCGCATGTTCGTGCAGCTCCTCTTCGACGCGAATGCAAGTGGGGAGCAGGCGTGGCACCTTGAGCTTCGGTGGACGATGTGCCAATCCCAAAAGGTCGAAGAGCTCATCAAGTTCTGCGCGCGCCGTGCCAAGCAGGCGGGGCTGCTACTTCTCCAAGTGCCCACGGGCCGTCGGCCACGTCCCTTTGCCCTTCCCGTCCTCGTGCCCATACCGAGCGCGCTCCAAGCCAAGGCGCTGCTCCTGCTGCGCACCGAGCTGTGCTTCTTGCGCGAGAGCGTGCACGCGGGCACTGATCTGCACGCGGGGCGCTCCACGGCGGCTCTCGGGGACCGGTGGATGCATGAGCTGGGCGTCGCCTTCGTGCAGCGCGACAAATACGGGCGCGGCTTCCTCTGGTCGGCGAATCGGTGCATGCCCTCGGCCGAAGGGCGCGCTCACTCGATTGACATGCTCACGAGATTCCGCGAGATCTGCGAGGCGCTCACCATTATGGACCGAACGGGGCCCCTGTTCACGGGCATGCTGGGCCGCGCCGAGATGGCAACAGCCGTCGCCGAGCAGCAGTGGGACTGGAGCGACGGTCGCTGCTCGCTCGACAGCTTAGGCTCGCGTGCCGGCCTCGCCGTCGAGGCCGCGTTGCAGGCAAGCGAGTCTGTGCCGCCAAGCCCGCTGTCTGCGGATTCACTCGAACAAGAATCACCCTCTCCGCGCAAGGGCGGCGGCAGCCTGTGGCTCAGTAAGGGCGACGACTTTGGCACGGAGGTGTCCGTGGGCTCTGCCCATGGTTAGGCATCTATCGATCTGTACGGAAATTACGTGTGAGCCTTGTCATCAAAACTTGCACTAGACACAACTGTTGTTCGAACACTTGAAGGATCAAAACCAGCAACCGCGTCCGCGATGAACCAAACCAGGTCGTGAATTCAAGCATGAGGCTCCCCAAAACTTGCCGGCGCAGAAAACTAACATAAGAGGCAACCGATGGCCGCACGCGGTACAACTATTAAGTACAACTGCTAACTCTCGCACAAACCGTATAAGCTCCTCGCTCATGACGTGAACAATGCCGCGCCGGAGCGCCTGCAGGCTTCTCGAGCACCATGAGACGACCACGAGAAGGAGGACAAGCAATTTGGTCGCCGCGCTGTATCGGCGTTACGAAGTTCGGGAATCAATGCGGGAATATGGGCCCAAGCACGGGTTGGGCCTGCTCCCGCTCGCGTCGATCGACTCAGGCGACTCATGGCCGCCCACGCCCAAGGCACGTAAGATCAGCTGCGGCCGGCTGTCGCTCGTCACCGGCGCCGCCTTACTCATCGTCATCTCAGCAGTCTCGACACTCACGGCTATGGCCTGGCTCTCCGACGGCCTGGCTGATGTGAACGACGAGGTGCCGAAGCCGCTCGCCACCCGCCTCGCAGCTGCCGCTCGACCATTCAAGCGGATGCAGAACGCGCTGCTGCGCCGCATCGAGAATCCCGGTGGCAACGCATCATGCGTGGATAAGGACAGCGAGTGCATCGGCTGGGCACAGAGTGGCGAGTGTAAGAGCAATCCTGGCTTCATGAACGTGCAGTGCGCGCGCTCGTGCGGCCTCTGCACCGCCACCGAGGCCAAGTTCGACCCGAACTGTGACGACAAATCGTCCTTCTGCGGCCAGTGGGCGGCGGTTGGCGAGTGCGGTGCGTGGCCCAGGCCCTGCCTTGAGGGCGCCCTGCTGGCTTCGGTTTGCGCACGCCCCGCGACGCGCGTGCGCGTCTTGCCAACCAACGGCTGCTTCGCTCGGCGTGCCGCGTCTCGCAGACTCAAACCCGTCGTACATGCGCGTCAACTGCCCGGTGACATGTCACCTGTGCCAGAGCCGCGCATGCCATGACGTCAACCGGACGCGCTGCCAAGACGAGGCCTCCGCGGGTGCGTGCCGTCGCGAGCCCGAGCGCATGTTCGACGAGTGCCGCTGGGCGTGCAAGTGGTGCGCCATGGACACGGGCTCACGCTGCCGGCGCGCGAGCGATCTTCAGCCGGCGGCGCGCAAGGGCTCTCTCGACTACATGTTTAGGCGCGCGAGTGCCCCGATGCATGCACACCTGGGGCCGATCGTGCACTCGCGCGACCCGTGGGTGGTGAGCTTCGATACTTTCCTGAGCGACGAGGAGGCCGATAGTGTCATCCAGGTGGGCGGACGAGGCGGCTGGGGTCGCTCGATGGCGGGAGATGGTGTGCAGGCTGTGCGCACGTCTTCGACAGCTTGGTGTGACCACAAGACGTGCGGAGCCGACCCGGTGCTCGCGTCGATACGGAAGCGCATCGCCAACCTGACGCTTGTGCCCGAGCGCAACGCCGAGCACCTGCAGGTGCTCAAGTACGAGACGGGCCAGTTCTATAAGACGCACCACGACCAGAACTCGCCCACCACATCCGCGTGGGGTCCTCGCATGTATACCTTCTTCATGTACCTCAACGACGCGCCCGGCGGCGGCGAGACGCATTTCCCACAGCTCAACATCTCGATCAAGCCCAAGCGCGGCCGCGCGCTGCTCTGGCCGTCGGTGCTCGACGCCGACCCGAACGAACGCGACTTTCGCACTGAGCACGAGGCGGTCACCGTCACCGAGGGCCAGAAGTTTGGTGCCAATTATTGGCTGCACAGTCATGCGAACTGCGATCGAACCCAGTTCCTCAAAACAACTGCTTATGCTCATCTGTGCCTGTACATTCTGCTTGCGCGCAGTGTATGACTTCCAGGAGGCCAACGACCGGGGTTGCGGCAACAATGAGGTGTTTGGCAACTGGTGAAAGTTGCCCGCGTTATAGCGTTGGTGGATCCTAAACGTACACCTTAACACAGGAAGAGTGCTGCACTGTGGAATCAGAGAGACAGAGTGTCAGAGACCGGTTCTCGCGGCCGATAGCGTATACGACAGACAGTGCGGTATAGGACGATATTTGGATATAGGGTAAAAGGATTACCAGGCGATCCCGCGCGTGTACGAGTTCCGGCTACGTCGATTCGATTCGCGGCCGGGACTACTCCATGCCCCGAACCGGGACCTCAAGGGATCGTTTACCAACCGGTCAACAATTTCATCCCATTCCCGAAGCTGGAATACCGCGCTCAATTCAGAGTGTCTTGACCAACGGTCGCTCACGTCTATCAGTCTCATCTATTTTTCGAGGGGGCGAGAGGCGCTGCGCTCGCGCGTCGCGGGGCGGGCACTGCGTCGGTTCCTGATTGGACCCTGGACGCTGCCGACGGAGCACGTCGAAATCGCGACGTTCACGCGACTGCCCCTCGCACACGACTGCTCGCGCACACTAAAGCTTGGATGGGTATGAACTCCTCCTTCTGCTGTACTCTCGTCTCCTGCACCTTGCTTGGAGGTTCCACAGTGGACCCTTCCAAATAAGGGAGCGATCGGACGCACGGGTTTCGAGCGGTGCCGTTGTACGCTTGTGGAGCGGTGCCGTTGGGCGGCTGCGAATGAGCCGAGGCACGCCATGCTAGCTAGACCGTACTGCTTGGAATCCACAGCAGCAGGTCCTGCTCCGTTGCCTCGAGGCAGGCCATGCTAGCTAGACCTGCTATCAGGCATATCTCGACTGATGTGCACGTGCTACGTAGTAATTTGACGCGAGTGGTCTAGCCTCACGAACCTGCGGACGCGCGACTGTGTCGCCTCACAGTCCACCGCAGATCCGGCCCACACCGATGGTGAAATAATCCCTGTGAAAGAACCCGTATCTCGCCGTCACCTCAGTTGATCAATGAAGAATCCGTATCCCGCTGTCACCTCAGTTGATTAATGATGATGTGGGAGCCCTGCCTCGTACGACGGATGTCGGTGGCGCCACGGTGTTGCACGCCGCGCCTATCGGTGTCACTACGGTGTTGGCGTCGGCGTCTGGGTACGGCAGCTTCGATGGCCTAGGTAGCACAGAGAATGACGGCCAGCGCAGCGAGCCAGCATCTGCACCCTGCGCTGTGCCCCATTGGTCGTGAGAGCTTAAGTCGGTATATCGATCGAGGTACCGATCGGATTTCCGCCGACGGTGCGTGGGCAAGTTGAGAGGCTCATCCGAGACGGAGCTGACCTTGATGTGAGGCGCGGAGTGGATATGGTGCGCCGGTCCCCGGAGGAAGACTATGACGCAGATAATGAACGTGGAAACCATCGTGGCAATAAAGCCAGCGACGGAAATAAAGAGCCACGTATCGAACTTGGACTCCGGCGAGCCTTTCTCCGGCACGTTGGCCAAGAACGAAATTGGCGTATTCATGCCGAAGACGGAGGCGATGCATGCCCCGAGGCCAGTCGCGGCACTGATCGATGCGGCGGCCACATCGACCTTGAGCAGTCGATTGCGCACCTGGTCGAGCATCAGCAAGGCGATCTTCTCCTGGCCGGCGATATTGAAAGCCGCCGTCGCGAGGGACGCGCTCGCAGTATGCACGTGCGCCAGGTAGGCCTCGAGGAGCTGCTCTGCGGCGTCGGCCACGTCCGTCGCGAGATAGGGTCGAGATCGCGAGTCGGGGTCGAGCTCGGGTCGAGATCGCGAGTCGGTTTCGGCATCCAGGTTGAAACCGCGGATCGTCTCGTCATCTTCGAGGGCGCATGAGATGGCGTCATCAAGGGAGCGCGCTTGGGCCTGCAAGTGCTCCACCCGCTGCCGCAGCTCACGCACGATGACGAGCCAATCCGTGCCGACGCTCAGCTTGATCCCACCGTGAGAGGTGAGCTCGTCGAGTTCCTCCCGGACATGCGCAGCCAGCGCGCTCGTCCTCTTGTGCAGTTCAAAACACGCTCCCATGAAGATGGCCTCCATCGCCACGAGCACGAAGGAGGCCGACGAAGGCTGAGCACCGCTGCGACGACCGGTTGGTGACGGGGGCTCGCTGCCAAGCTGCGCTGGGGGAGCTACGATCTCGAGGTTGCTCTCCTCGCGCAAGCGAAAGAAGGCATCCTTCGTGGTACAGAGTAACGGATCCTCCACAGACGGCGCGAGTAGGTAGAGCCGGTCTCGTAGCACGATGGCACCCATGCGCTGCAAGCCCAAAGAGATGAGCACTGCTCCTGGCCTCACAAAGAGCGCCGGCTCACGGCGTGAGGACAGGAGTGGATCAACTTTGCAGGCGTCACGTGCCGACAGCACCGCCCCTGTGCGATTTATCTCATCGACGAGCTGCCGGCGTGTCATGCTGCGAGCCTTGAATATGCCACCACTGAGGTTTACCGGTCTTAATACGCCACCATGGTCGACGTAGAGCTCCACATGTACCAGCTGGGTGCGGCCCTGTGCTACGCCATAAACAAAAGGTGGCGGTTCGGAGTCGTTTGGCATCCCACGAGAATCGCGCGTATTCGACAGCAGTGGAGCGCTGCTTGATGTCCGAAGCTGTTGAGAGCCTGATAACCCGTGCAGCATAGGCTGCAGTATCGGGTTGACCAGGATGTGAGCAGCCATGGCAGGCGCCCGGGAGAACCGAGCCACGCGATTGGTAATGCCACGAGGGGACGCCGTCGGAGTTTCGTCACTGATACCGGGTACCGTAACCTAGAGTTTCGGTTCGTTCGGGCATTGGGGAGCTTTGGGCCCGCAACGTATCGCGATCGCGGTTCAGCACCCTATCGCTCTACAGAAGAGGGAGGTTCGGTGGACACTCGAGTTTTCGGACTTGAATTCTACCCACCTTGCTGCTGCTCAAAGCGCGCATGGCACTTTTCTTGGGGCGTCTCGAGGCACCATTCGGCGGGCACGCGCGCAGTCTCGCACGTGCGCTCGTCCGGGAGATCGGTGAAGAGCGAGGTCGCCTCTTCGGATGGTCGCGGCATGGTCGGCCAATCGGCCAGATGGCGTAGCGTCGCATGCAGGTCGTACGCTGTGACGCGGCGGCGCTGGTTGCGCCGGAGTGCCGCGTCGGCCGCCGGGTGGGCCTGAGCAAAGCCCGCAGGCAGCAGCAGGAGGAGCGCGGGAGAGCGGTGCTCCGCCTGGCCCACAGCAAAGTGGTTATACCAGATGCCGTGCGTGCCGTGATCGGAGAGCAGGAAGAGGGCCGTGTCAGAGCGCAGCCGCGCCTCAATCGAGAGCAGAAAGGTGCGCAGGGGTGCATCGAGTGCGCCCAGCCGCGTCATGAAGTGCTCGTGTGCCGACATGAGATTGAGGAGACCCATGCGCGGAGTGCCCTCCGCCGCGTACAACCGCGTGAGCTGCTTCACATAGCCGAGCATGAGCTCGGGCAGCTCGGCGCCGCCGACGCACTGACGTCTCCCTGGCTGAAGGAACGACTCGGGGTCGTTGCAGCATGGGCGCAGCTCGGGCTGACAAAAGATCTGCCATGCATTGTGGTGCGGCATGCCAGCGGCGCCGAAGCGTGAGTAAAAGAGTTTCGAGGCGGACGACGGTGTGCCACTCGTCAGGTCGGTACATCCATCGTGAAGCTCCTCCAGGAGGAAGGTCGCGTACCCATGGCGCTCAAAGTCCCCCCACACTGCCTTGGGTCCGCCGCCGCCGCTGCTGCCGTCACCGCTGCTGCCGCCACCGCTGCTGCCACCGCTGCTGCCGCCGCCTCCGCTCACAAACGGGTCATCTTCCGCGCGGAGCGCCCCGTACTCATCCTCGTCCTCGTCCTCGTACTCGTCGTACAGGTGGCTGGCGTACGAGCCGACGGGCGGCAGGTTGATGATCGCCTCGGCATCGACCCCTGTGAGCATCGGCACCATGTTCGGCACCGAATTGAAGCCGACGATGGAGTAGAAGGGGAATTCGTACAGCGTCGCCGCGCCGCTGCTCGCAAGCGCGCGAAGCAGTGCGAGCGACTGGGGCACCATCCGATGCAGGTGCGCGCGTGAGGTCGCGTCCAGCATGAGCAGCAACACGCTCAGCTGGCTGCTGTACGCCTTGCGGTCCGCCGCCTCGGCCGCCTCGGCCGCCTCGGCCGCCTCGGCCGCCTCCGCGGCGTCGGCCGTGCCCGCCGGCGCGCCGGGCTTCGTCGGATTCGTGCCCGCCGGCGCGCCGGCGGCCTTAACCCGCTTACGCTTCGCGACCTGCCGTGGCGTGCGTCGGTAGAGCTCGAGCTCAGGCGCGACGCGGAACCATAGGTTTGCTACTTGATTGGGCGGCGACGGAGCCACCTCCTCCCAAAACGGGGCCAGCTCGTCGACACCCTCGTCCGCAGAGGTCTCGGCGCCCTCGCGGCGCTCGTTCGGTCCGGTGCTGCTGAAGCCGTCGTCACCCTCAAAGTCGCACAGCACGAACACCGCGTCGGTCCGCAACGGTACATGCAGCTGTGGCCGATCCGAGGACGCGAATAGCGCACCAGCGTCACGCCCACCACCAGCAGCACCAGCAGCACCAGCAGCACCAGCAGCACCAGCAGCACCAGCAGCACCAGCAGCACCAGCAGCACCAGCAGCAGCACTGCCGCCGCCGCCACCATCGCCGCCGCCACCATCGCCGCCGCCACCATCCCCTCCGCTCGAAGAACCATATAGAGCGCCATGATGCGCGCCGCCCAGCGGCGGCGAGGGCGAGGGCATGTCGGCCCAGTTGAGGCGACGCATCTCGAGGGCCATTGGCTCGTCCGGCGTCGGGCGGAGCACCACCTCAGAGTAAGCCGCGTTCGGGCAGCGCGCGCTGTCGACGACCAACTCTCCCGCGGCGGCGTCCACGCGCGAAAAGGGGATGGTCGGATCGTCGAGTGGACGGCCCTCGACCGAGCAGCGGCGCAGCTGCAAATCGAGCGTCTCGAGCCAGGTCTCGTCGAGCAGGATGGTGCGGTACGAGGTCGCCAGGTCGCCCAGCTCGACGCTGAAGGCCGCACCCAAGATAGCCTCGAGCTGCTCGAGAGCCGAAGCCGCAGTACGCAACGTGCCGAGCGAAGCCGAGCTACATACACCCGCACGCGCCGCGTCGAGCAGCAGTGCCCACTCAAAGGGTGGCACGGCCGTCGGGCACGCGAGCGCACTGAGCACGTCCACCACAGGCGGCGGCCGAAAGACGAGCAGGCGTGCCGTCGGCACGGAGGAGCGGAGCGGACCATACGGCTTTGAGTTGCCATGTGCGCGCACGTGCTGCTTGGGATCCGAAGCGTCGGGATGGCGCCAGTTGAGCGCGCCGCCGACGGCGTACGACCAGACCGCCTCGGGCTCGAGCACAAAGAGCGAGCGGTACGAGAGCTTGCCGTCGGCGGCCACACGCACCACATATTCGTCCTCCTCGCCCCGGCTGATGACCTCGACGTACCCACCTGCATAGGGCGAGCGCAGCAACACCCAGCCCTGCTCGCCCTGCGCCGCCGACCGCTCGAGCCTTTGGCGCAGCTGCTCCTCCTCCTCGGCCTGCAAGGGCTCATGCCGGTCCACGTCGCCCTGCGACGCGTCCGCGGCGCTCGCCTCGTAGCCGCCCCATGCAGGCGCTCCCTCGTAGCCATCCCACGCGTCACGCTGCTGCCTCGGGCGCATGTCCCAGTGGCGCACGCCCACGTTGCCTGCGCGCTCGCGGAACTCACGCGTGTGCACGAGCGAGCGCAGCAGCTCGGGCGAGACCGGCTCGACGTCGAAGCGCGCGGAGAGCCGGTTGTGCGTGAAGGCGGATGCAAAGACCCAGCCGTCAGGGCTCACTTCGAGGTACCGCCCGTTGGCGTCACATCGGATAGCAACTTGCGAGCCGGGGAATGAGGCCACAATCCTGTCGCCCGGATCCGTTGTGAGTATGAAGAGGAGCCGCAGCGAGAGCGTGATCAAGAACGTACAGAGCGGTGGCACCCAAGCCCTGGCGAACTGGCGGTAGAGGCACTGCTGCACAGAGATAGTCTTACCCGCGGGCGGAGTCTCCGGCGGAGAATCCACGCCAGCGGCCACGGGCGATCGTGATGAGGCCACTTCGACCTCATCGTCAAGTTTCTCTTCGACGCCGATGGCGTCCATGACGAAGACTATGAGCGAGAGGAGGCCGCGACGAGAGGGGATACGACGAAACTCAGGCGCAATACATCCCTCATCAAGGGGCGCCTCCCAGGCGCGCCTGCCGCAGCGCGGCTGGCCCCCCGCTCTGTGGGGAAACTCAAAGGAATTTCTATCTGTGGGGAAAACGGCTCCCGCGCGCGCGCGAGCCAAGTGTCGCTGTATGCTCGCCTTTGGATCTCTCCGCGGAGACGCGCGCGCACCGGCGCGACTCGAGAGATGGATCTGCTGAGCCTCGACGACGACGCTCTGCTGGCGATCATGCAGTTCATGCCAGTCAAGACGGTGCGCGGCCCTCTCCTCGTCGTCAGCCGCCGCCTCAGCGACCTGGCCTTGAGCGCCGCTGCGCTCGGTGGCCATGTGGACGTGGCGTTCATTGGCGGCTCGAAAAGCAAGGCTGTCACGCCTCTGCTCGACGCGCTGGCCAAGCTCAACACCGACGGCGGCATCTGGTCGGTGGCGTTGGGCAATCATGACTGGGGTACTGGGACGACCAAGAAGCTGCTCAAGCTCTTCCCGGCACTCCAGTCGATCGATCTAGGCAACGCCAAGAAGGTGTCGCACCACCACCGCCTCTCCGACTGGGATCTCCAGGCCGTCCCCGCGCTGCGAAAGTTCAAGTGGCGTTGGGCGTTCGACTGCGACGAGCCCAAGGTGATGAACCTCGTGCGCGGGCGAGAGATGCTCGAGGAGCTCGAGCTCGAGTGCGCAGAGGGAATGGGCGAGGAGAGCCCACACTCTGGGCTCACCGACACGCTGCTGATCGAGCTCGGCAAGAACTGCCCAAACCTCAAGTCTCTTGCGCTGCAAGGCCACCTCGACTTCTCGGACAAGGGACTGGACGCGCTGCTCGCGGGATGCCGCGAGCTCGAGAAGCTCAAGCTGCACATACACACCATCTTCCACTCACAGCTCTCGCGCATCCGTCTGAGCCCCATGTGCGTCGACGCCATCCGTGCGCGCGGCTTCCGGATGGCCTGCCTCGCCCCGTACTACCTCGAGTCTTCATCTGCGGTAGTATCCTGGAAGGTGTCTGCTGCGGAAGCGACGACGCAGGACAACGCGTACCCTTACGCGTAGCCCCTCTCTCCGACCGGCGACCTCGTCGGACGCGCTCGGACGCTCAGAGGTCGACCCGGCCCCGCGACCCTCGCCGACCCTCGCCGATCCCCCCGAGCCGAAGGTTGAGAGTCGCCGAGGCATACTGGCGGTGTCAGACACTGAAAGTGCGGGAAAGGGTGCTATTACGTCCGAGAGGTATCTGAGTTTCATTACAGACAGTCACTAACGCCGCCGCTAATACTGACGACCTCCCAAGGTTTGACGTGAAGCCATCTCCTTATTGGCGTTCCTTGGGCTTTCGTCACATAGTTTACGATCTCGGGGGAATAAATTGTCCGATTTAAATAAATAAAAATTAACCGATCTTTTCATCCCGGAACCGCGCGGATTGTCGATTGAAGCGCCGCGGGATCTTTATTCTTATACCGACCGCACCCGCGCCGCGACGACCACGCCGGTATACAAACGAAAGTTCGCGCGGCGCGGGCTCGTCTCGCTTTTATCGCGTTGCTTGTATCTGTACTCGTACCCGTACTCTATACTGTGCCTGACTGACAGGTCTGACCTCTCCTAACTCCTATCGCTACAACTCGCTACGGCCTGTTGCCGCCGCCGTGCGGCTTCAGCACCCAGTTACCGCGATCATCCTTGTGCGCGAGCTGCTTCAGAAGCGCCTTGAGCAGGTTGCGGTCGACGCTCGCGTCGGCAAACTCCTTGACCAGCTGCTCGGAGGTGCACTTGCCGTGGCGCGCGGCGAAAAAGTCGTCGAGCCGGCGCAGTAGCCGCGCAGCGGCGGCGTCGGGCGAGTCGGTGGCGGTGGCGCCGGCCTCTTGGCGCTCGCGGATGCGCGAGAGCAGCGCCGCAGAGCCAACTTGCCGGCCATCGCTCTCCTTGCCCTGGCTGAAGAAGGTGCTGCCCCCCGCCTTGCTGCCACCCTCGCCGCCGCCGCTCCCGCCGCCGCTGCCGCTGCCGCTGCCGCTGCCGTTGCCGCTGCCGTTGCCGCTGCGCGCGAGCACGGGATTCAGCGTGCCGCCAAACCGACGCTGGCCAGGTAGCCCGGCGGCGCCGCTACGTCCCGTCCATGTGGGCACGTTCACATGCTCCCGCTGGCGCTGCGCAAAGGACTCGCGCAGCGCCTCGGCTGCCTTTTGGGCGAGCTGGCGCGCATCAGCGGCAGCGAGGCTCGAGCCCGCGCGCGCCTTCCCGCCTCCGAGGACCGCGTCGTGGTCGATCGTGGACGCGAGGAAGTTGCCACAGAGCAGATCCGAGAGCAGCGACGTCTCGCTCTTGATCGCACGCTCTTCGGGTGCGCCGGGCGCCACGGGCACCGCTCCGGAGGAGGACGCTGCCGCCGCCACCGGAGCGCGTCTCTCGTGGAGCGAGGCCTGCTTATTGAGACCAGCTGGCTCACCTGTCAGGGAGGCCACGAAGGCGGTCGAGGCCGCGTCGGCCGCCGAGCCGTCGGCGCTGTGGGCATCTCCCAAGTGCTCTCCTTCTCCTAAGTGATCTCCTAAAGGGGAGGTCGTCCGGCCGGCCACGAGGCTCGTCGGCCGACTGCCTGGCCAACGTGGCTCGTCGCTGGCCACGTGGTTCGTCGGCCGACCGACCGGGCGGCTGCTGCCCGTCAGGCCGCGGCCACCGCCCGCGCCCCGGGATGACGCCAAGCCACTCGAAGCGGACGCCGAGGCGACTGCGGCACCATCAGCGGCGGCGGCGGCACCATGAGCAGCACCAGCAGCGAGCGCGCTGGTCTCGGCATGCTCTACCGCCTGCGCCGCCGTGGTCTCCGCATGTGCGAAGAGATCTCCCGTCTCCGTGCCGTCCACGGAGGAGTCCATCGTCGCAGGTGGCGCGAGCAGATCACGGAGGTCGCGAGGCTTGAAGACGCGCTTCATCTGCTTCGGGTCAGTCAGCACGTTGGACGAGAGGAACTGCTTGAAGATCTGGCGTTGGTACACCTTCTCCTCGAGCGTGCCGCTCGTGACGAGCCGGTAGATGGTCACCGCGCGCTTCTGGCCCATGCGGTGGGCGCGCTCGCGCGCCTGCATGTCGTTGGCCGGGTTCCAGTCGGGGTCGACTAGCAGCACGCGGTTGGCGCCCGTCAGGTTGATGCCTAGCCCGCCCGCGCGCGTGGTGAGCAGGAAGAGGAAAATCGAGTCGTCCGAATTGAACTCGTCAATGAGCTGCAGTCGCACCCCCACAGGGGTGCTGCCGTCGAGCCGGCGGAATGTGTAGCCCGCGCCGAGCACGTGCCCCTGCACGATATCGAGCATCTGCTTCGTCTGGCAGAAGATGAGTGCGCGGTCGCCGCGCTGCTGCCACGTCAGCAGGATCTGGCGCATGACCACCATCTTACCCGAGAGCTTCCAGTCGCCGTAATGCGTCGCCCCGTCAGCCCGCGATGGACCCAGAGCGGCCGCAGCCACTGCGGCGTCGACGCCCTCGGGACGCGCTGAACTGCGGCCGCCGCCACGCTCCCCCGCGCCGCCGCCGCCACGGCCTCCGCCGCCGCCACGCCCATGAGCTGAGCGCTCCCCCGCACCGCCGCCGCCATGCTTCAAGCTGAAGCCGTCGCCGTGGAGATCGTCGTCGTCGTCGCGCAACCACGTGAGCAAGTGCGGATGGTTGCACACCTTGAGCAGGGACGAGAGGGCGGCGAAGGCGTTGGCGCGCCCCTGCAGCACCTTTTGCACGAGGTCGGTGCGCAGGAAGCGCTCATACACGTCACGCTGCTCCTCGGTGAGCTGGCAGAAGAGCACCTGCTCCGACTTGCTCGGGAGTGGCAGCTGCACGTCGACCTTGGTGCGCCGAAGCAGGTACGGCCGGATGAGGTCGCGCAGCACGAGCGAGCACTGAAAGGCGGCCTGCACCTTGAAGTTGGAGGCGTTGGCGTATGCGCCTTGGCTGATGGGCAGCGCGAACTGCTCCTCGAACATGGGCAGCGTGCCCAGCTTGCCCGGGTACACAAAGTCGAAGAGTGACCAGAGCTCGGCGAGCTTGTTCTGGATCGGTGCGCCAGTGAGGATCAGGCGGTGGCCGGTGTTGAAGCGCTTCGCGACGAGCGTGATCTCGGCGTCCGGGTTGCGGATCTTATGACCCTCATCGAGCACCACGTACAGCCAGCGCTGCGCGAGAAGCACAGCCGCATGCACCCGCATCATCTCATACGAGGTGATCAGCACGCTGCAGCCGCCGCCATCGGCGAGGCCTTGCCGGCACACGTCGCGCACCATCGCGACGCGTCCGTGCTGATCGGCGCCGCCACTCGAATGCAGGATGGCCACAGTCATCAGCTCGGGCGCCCAGTTTCGGAATTCGCGTTGCCACTGGCGCAGCACCGTCGCCGGCGCGACAATGAGGCAAGGTCCGCCGCGCTCCGAGTGGTGCAGCGACGCGATGAGGCTGATGACCTGTAGCGTCTTCCCCAGGCCCATCTCATCTCCAATGATGCCGCCCACGTGCTGATCATGCAGCCCGCAGAGCCACTCGAGGCACAGCCGCTGGTGCTCGAAGAGGCGCTTCCACAGCCGCCCGGGCGCCACCAGACCGTGCGGGAGCGCGTGATCTTCGGTTTCGTCATCGCTCTCGGTGTAGAGGGACTTGTCGAGCCTCGCCGTGCGCTCACGCCGCTGCTGCCTCTGGCTCTTCCCGTGCCTCCGCCCGCCGCTGCTGCTGCCAGTGCGGCGGCCGCCGCTGGCGGCGGCTGCGCCGCGTCTCGCGCGCTTCCCGCACTCTGCAATCTCGCCTTCCTCGAGATCGTCGCCATCTTCATCAAGCTCGATCACCACGCCGTTGACAACGCGCTCAGGCACCATGTCCTCGTCCTCCTCGTATTCGTCTTCCTCATCGGAATCCTCATCCTCCTCCTCCTCCTCCGCGTCCGAGTCATCGTCCTCGTCCTTCTCATCCTCCTCCTCCTCGTCATCGTCGTCCCTGCCGGCGCCACCCACCTCGTCTGCCGATGGCACGTAGTCATCATCGCTGCCGCCGCCGACGTCGTCGTCGTCGTCGCTTGAGGCGTAGGGTGCTCGCCGGCGACGCTTAGACGTAGGCTTCGAGCGCGGCCTGTCGTGCGGCGCTGAGGCAGTGGGCGTCGGTCGGCGCTCCACGAAGTCCGTAGCAGGCGCCCCACGGCGCGATGCAAGGTCGCCACCAGGCGCGCGCCGCAGCGCAACACTCAGTCGCTCGCTGCGTTGTGACGAGAGTGCGCGAGCGAGCTCTTCGTCCGCCGCGAGGCCGGCCAGCCGCGCCGCCTCCGCCATGGTCTTCTCGTGCACCCTTGCGTCCTCGCTCATCTCCTCCTCGCCCATCGCTTCCTCGCGCTTCGATTCCTCGCCCTTCGGAGCCGAGGCCGCTGCCACCGCACAGCTGCTGCCTGCCGCCGCCTGCATGGAGACGGAGGCAGGCGCCTCCTTGGCAGGGCTCAGCTCACCCTCGGAGTCTGATGGAGCGCCGGATGGCGGCAGCTTCCGCTTTCCGGACGCGACAGCTGCGGGTGCGGGCGCGGAAAAAGGTCCAGCCGACGGTGCATGTGCAGGTGCATGTGCGGCTGCAGCCGGAGGGGCGAGCGCCGCCGTTGAAGCCAGAGGGGCAGGCGCAGGTGCCAGCGCCGTTGACGTAGCACCAGTAGGAGCTGCCTTTGTCACGATCGTTCTTCGCTTTATTTTAAAGCGCTCTCCAGACGCTTTCGACGGCGCAGCAGCGGCTGAGGCTGCCGCAGAAGATGCTGAGGCTGCCACTGCAGCCGAGGCGAGCTCGCGCTGCCTCTGCTCTTCCTGCCATTTGGCAATGAGCTCAGACTCGAGCTCTCTCGTGTTACGGACGACAACACCCATGCCCTCGAGCCCAGAGAGGTCATCTTCCATGACAGTTGTTGAGCAGCCGTCGCGCGCGCTCGACTCTCCACGTCCTCTTTCTCCTTTCTCGTCGTGCGTGAATTTTCCAACAATTCCCTGCAAATCCGCAAAAAAATAAAAGAAACAGTTTTTCCCACAAAAGTCCATAGCGAAGAGTGTGCAGCAATGGTGAAAATTCAGTCAACAGGAAGTTCACAGCTGTCGACGAAAGACACGCGAGTCACACGAGGGCGCGATCGCCGTCGCTCGTGGCCTCTTTTCGGAAAGCTTGACAGTGCCGAACGCGTAGCGAGGATATGCCGCTACCACCCGCTGCAGAGGCAGCTCGCGCCGCGGCGGCGAAAGCGCAATCGAGGCGAAATGTTGCGGGCGCCTTTCTGGCTGGCTCCTTTGTTGTCGGCGTCTTTGCATACTGCATCAGTGCTGTTGAACAAGAGGAGATCACTGACCGTGACGTGGCCGAGTTCCGGAAGCAACGTGAACTACAGCGGCAACGAGATGCAGCACTGCGGTGATGCGGCCTCGCTGCAATTTTGGACGTTGACGTGCATGCGGCAGCAGTGACCGTGTGAGATCAGTGACCTGTGACGCCGTACTGTTTGCATGAGCTTTGCGTATGTCTCTTTGTGGTGTACCGTTGGATTCTGAATGATTGTGAGACACGGGCACACGGCTTCAACGAACTCACCTCCGTTCGGGACCCTGCCTCCAGACGGCGACACCGGCGCCCACAATATAATCACTAAATAACTTCTCCCTGTGCACGGCACATCCGCGATCCGGCCGTAAAGCGGCCCTCGTGTGCGCACCGCAGCATCAAGCTAGGCAGCCGATCCCTCATGCCGACCACAACGTAGAGTCGTAGACAGTGCACCGTAGACAGTGCACCGTTGCGTCTGATGCTCGCGCGGATCGCGGCTCAGCGCTGAACCATTCGGAGAATGCACTGTATAACCACGTCCAAATGGCATTCGAAGAAGCGCGCAGGCTTTGCTCACTCTAACAGGGCATGCGGCCCCGTGTGGCCGACAGGCAATTCACACCCAAAGACGCCGCCGGCAACCTCCTGCGACGAAACGAGAAGCGAACGACGACATTCGCGGGCGGTCAGGGAGGCGGCCCGATGCATGCATGCATCGGGAGGCGGCCCCGTGCATGCGGCAGCCCGTGTGCGGCCCTTGGCAGCCGAGGGCGCACCAGAGTTTGGCAGCATTTGCGCTGTGCTTCGCGCACCGTCAAGTCAGCGCCTATCAGGCTCATCTGCGACCACGGCGTTTCCCAGGCGTCTCGCCGTCCCTTGGAGAGCCGGGCCTCGGCGCGCAGCAGTGCTGCCCACGCACTCAGCTGCACCCTCGGGTCGTCCATGCCGATGTACTGCCTGGCCAGCGTGAGCTGGGCGGGCACGTTACGACTCGGACAGGTAAGCCGCCCGAGCGAGACGAACTGCCCAAAGGGGGCCAAGCCGCGCGCGCCAACGAGCGAGCATCCGCCGGGGCACGCCTTGAAGACGACGCGGTGCTCAATATCCGACACCTCTCGGTGGGTGCCGCTGCCGTCGTCGTCGAGCGAGAAGCGGCCCTTGAAGTCGCCGCTCCGCCCGAATGGGCACGCATCCTCGAGGGCCACCTCATCACGAGCGAGGAAGGAGGTAGAGACGAGATTGAACTTGTTGGGAGACTCATCAAACTCGGCGGGTGATGGCAGGCCATCGCTCGACGCGACCCATGTGCCCTGCCAGTGGGTCTCGCCAGAGCTCATGTTCGTTTGCACCGTGCCGTGAAAGAAGTAGAGCAGGGAGCGCCAGTCCGCGGGCTTGGCCTCCTCTTCTGCAGCCGCTTGAGTGCTGGCGGAGCCCTCGTGTTTCGCCTTCCTGCCCGTCCTTCTGGACTCCTCCGGCTTCTCTTCTTGCAGCCTCTTGCGCGGCATGAACAAGTCGACGACGGGTGCAGACGGGTGCACGTCGCGTTGTAGCGGTCACGTGCGCAACGAAAGATCCAAAAGCTCTCCTCAAGTACAAGTTCAAGTTCAGGTTCTGTTGTTTATGTAGTAACTTGAACTTGAACTTGAAGCTAGACCCGCACGCCAGCCGGTTAACTCCCTGTCGGCCAGGGGATGCAGTCGAGAGTCACGTGTGCGTCGTGCGTTTCACGCGTTCATAATAACGGTCCAAAGGTATGCCGACGACCTCGACTTGACTTGACATGCTCGACTTTTCGCGGGCGCGGGCCCCGAGTGTGCAAGGAGGTCGGGCCGCGTCCTCGGAGAGGCGATTTGGCGATGCCCTGTGTTGGAGGGATTCCGGCTCAGAAAGTTCTCCGACACCGCGATTTGGAACGCGCGGTGCTACCCGGCCGAGTCCTTGTCATGCTGGCAGGCTCGCTGCGAGGAACAGAGCACTCATGGACGACCATCATCGAGCGTCTGATTTTGCCACACCGAGCAACTTTGATGATGATTCTGGCCAAACCACTTGTGCAGGCGCTCCCTCGCAACAGCAAGGACGTGACCGATTCGGCATTCCGCAGAGCTGTACTCATCTCGGCCGGCATGCCCGACACATGGCGATTGTCCCAGAGTTCACGGACTGGGCAGATGCTCTCGATCTGATCTCTGCCAATGGGTCGTCCAGCCGTGCCGTGGTCCCTTGTCGCAATCGCACGATCCGCTGCCCGCGGACCCATTGGGAGCCCAGCCCTCTCGGTGGCGTATACAACCTGAATTGCCGCCAGCGTCAAAACACCAATCGCGGCTGGTGCAGCGCCGACTGCTATGAGCCCGACTCCCAGATGGCCAGGGTCTCCGGCAACGTCTCGGCCCTACCCTCCTCGGGTAGCTCGGCCATTGTTGGGGTGTACCGCTGGTTCGCCAAGCGCATGCTGCTACAGCAGGGCCTGCTTCCCAAATTCGATTGGTTCGTGTACACTCGCACGGACGCGTACTACCTATGCGAGCTGTGGCTGCCAATTCGGTCCATCCTCGAGGCGGCGATGCGTGCAGAGGAGCCGCTGGCGATCGTACCCGTGGGTGAGGACTGGGGCGGGCTCAGCGAACGCTTCCTCGTCGCCTCCCGCGCGGCCATCGTACCCGCTCTCTCCACGCTCGAGGCGTGGGTGGCTGGCCACGCACCGCTTGCTAACAACCCCGAGCTCCAGCTGCTGCTTGCCCTTAGGGCTGCGTGCGTGCGCGTGCTGCGTGTACCACGGACCGCCTTCGTCGTGCAGCCAGCTCGAGGGCGTGGCCGTCATCGGCCCACGGCGGCGAGCGCCACATTTGAGCGGGAACAGTCAAATTGGGGAGGCTGCATGCATGCGCCGAGCGCTGCCGACACGGCCACGTTCCGATTGCCTGCGATTCGTGCTCCGGAGATGATGATGAACCTCTCTCTCTGCCCTAAGTATGCTGCCGCGTGGTTCCTGGCGGAGACAACTTGCCTTCAATCTCCGCGATGAGGTTCTGATGGCAGCACGCTGAGTCGTAGGAGTCAAGTTCAGTGCGACGGGTGTTCGGTTTTTAGATCCCGTCCGCGGATGACGCGCGGTTACTATTGTGTTCGTGTTCGGTTGATCGGTTGGGCACGTACGTTCGTGCCGCGTGTCAGTTCGACGCTTTACGTGAATGGTCTGCGTACACAAGCGTACACAAATTTATAGACTCCCGGTGGATATCCACTGCGGGCCTAGCACAGGCGAGATGCTCACTGTGGGATACACGCTGACACTTGGCCCAAAATCACGCGCCTCGACTCCAACCTCCTTTTTGATGACAGCGGCGAGCTCCTCCGGGCTCAGGTTCACCTTGGGCGCGAGCCCCTCGAGGAGCGCTTGGAAGGCGTTCATGTTCGCAAGATACGGTAGGGTGAGGAAGAGCTCCCCAAAAGAGGCGACGTACTCGGGATCGGAGAAGTCGCCCACAGGCACCTCCTCGATCTCGAGGACGAAAGCGTCGACCCAGCCCGCGGGTGGGAAAAAGTCGACCGTATCATATGCATGCTCACTCTTGAAAAAGAGCTCAAAGATGGCCCCAACGGTCGCCCGCAGCATCAGCGACGAGTCGTGCCATGCCGTCGCACCCATGTTGTACAATCCCGGGTCCGGGCCGAGCTCCGTGAACCACACGTTCTCGCCATAGGCAGACACGTGCTTACTGATCCTGTCCGCGCCGTGCCCCCACACGTTGAGGCCAATCTGGGAGCGGGAGCGCCCATCGACGTGAAATGTGGGCGCGCCGGGTCGCGTGAGGATCGGGCCGTCGGCCATCTGGAGGCCGGCCGACACGATCAGCTGCAGGTCGAGCGGCACAATGTGCTCGAGCCCCAGGGCCTCGGCCTCGGCCTGCATCTCCTTTTGGAGATCGCTGGTCGAGTGATCGAGGCAGATCTCGACACCGATGCGCAGCCCGTCGGTATCAATGCGCTTCTGGTGCCTGTCGAGGACCACCCACCGAGAGCCGAGGAGGTCATGCATCTCTTTGGGCGTGTGCGCATACGTTCCGTCTCCGCGTGGCTCAGCACGCAGCACGGCGGAGTAGCGCACGTCGTCGCCGCGCTTCTCGAGCTCGCTCTCGGGAAAGTCGAGAAAGTCGATCGACGAGATGTAACTCTTGAAGACGAGCCAGCCGCAGCCACGCATGCCGATCGTACTCGTGCAGCTCTCCTGCTTCCCGCCCCGCACAATTGGCGCAAAGTTGTGAAACGCCCAGCGGCTCGGGTCTTGACCGCTGAAGCGCGTGTGCGGCGGGCTCGCGGCGACCACCGTGCCGAACACAAAGAGCCAGTCGTCGAATCGAGAGTCGCTCGTGACGTAGTCGTAGAGGCGATTGAGGCAGTTCACTCGCCCGTCGACGAGATCGTCGGTGCGATAAGCGCCGGCTGGGCCACGAAAGAAGAACTCAGGCGCGAGAAAGACTTTGAGCACTGAGTTTGAATGGTTCGTCTTGCCGGCGGCATGCGCGCTGTCGACGGCCTGCAGCATGATGTCGACACGCCTGTTGGCATCGGCGTAGACGTCCTCAAGCCCGAGATAGCAGTTCGAGTTTTCGTCGAACAATGATTCCCGCGGGCAGCCATCATCTTCGCTGCCAGGGAAGGTAAAAATCTCGAAGCCGTGCAGCTGAGTCGCCACGTATTGCGATGGGGTCTTCAAGGCCTCACTCGTGGCCGAGGGACGTGCGAGCTCTTGCGATGATTGGAGAGCGAACTGCAGCGATTGGAACGCGCCCTGAACCACGAGGGTGAGACCAGCTCCAAGACCCATGAAGAACAATCCATACCGCGCAGGAATCGCCGAGCGCGACGACGCGGAATGGTCGTGTGCGAGTTGCTCCTCGTACCGTGTCAAAAGCCCATCCATCGAAGAGCCGTCGAGCGCGAAGCCAGGCGTCGATCTGTCGAGAGCTCTGATGTCTGCTCCTTGGAAGCAAAAGTGCTTTCCTCCATTCTCAGGAAAAGCGAGCGCGTCGATGGACGGTGTGAACGTCAACACGGCAGACGCGGTGTGTGTCCGTTCTGATGACGTGATTTCTCAGCACCAGTATCCGGATACCCCCGCACCAGTCTCAGCAGCGAAAACAAACGTCCAGGTGGTCAACTTATTCACACATAAGTGATAAGATCGCTAGCGTTCCGCGACTCAGAGTAGCTCTTAGGATATGACGCATGCATGGGCTTCGGCTTCAGGCTTGGCGGAGCTGCCCCTCGAGAGCTCCTCTCGAAATCGGGCATTGCTTGGATCCTTTAGCACCTCCGTCGTCGGTACGATGAGCTTCACCGGCGGTCGGCGCGCCTCAAGGTCTTCCTCTTCATCCTCGTCGATGACCGCATCCTTGAAGCAAATCTCACGGATGAAGGTCGGTGTCGATAGCCGCGCTGCGAGGTGGGCGAACGTGGGCCGTTGCTCGGGAACTACGCGCGTACACTCTCGAGCCATGTCCATAAGCAGCGCAGGCATGTTCTGACCTTCGACGACCATCGAGAGTGGATTGGCGCGACCATCGAGCAGCCACTGAACGACCTCCTGCGGTTTCAGAGCACGTCCTAGATATACAACGTCAGTGTAGGGCGATGCGCGCGCCGCGCAATGCGCCAGCAAGCACCCAAAGCTCCACACGTCCGTTGGGGTGCCCACCCGTGGCGCATCGGGTATGCTGACGCTCGCCGCCTCAGGCGACACGTAGGACGGAGTGCCGTGAATGCGCCCGCTCCCCGCGGCTCGAGCGTCGGCGTCGCCCCCTCCTTCGACGCGCTTCATTTCCCCAAAATCGGCCACCTTTGCCATCCATCCGTCGTTCAAGAGCACGTTGAGCGGCTTGAGATCGCGGTGGATGAGGTTGTGGTAGTGAAGGAAGGTCATGCCGAACGCGATGTCCGTTGCGATCGCGAGCAGCGAGTCCGCCCAAGTCACGTACCTGCGCGCGCCGCTGAGGGCTTGCGCATGTATCAGCTCGTGCAATGAGCACTTCATGAGCTCCATAATCAAGCCGATCTTTGCGGGCGCATTGAAGGTGATCCCAAACATCTTGACAATATTCGGATGGTTTATTTTCATGAACGAGCCCTCGTTCAGCAGCGCGAGTGCCTCTCCGAGCCCATCGCCCGAGCGTACATCGGCGATCTTGACCGCGCACTGCATTCTGCCGAGCTCTCGGCTCAGCGTGGCGAGCGCAACGGTGCCGAACGCGCCCTTGGCCAAGGTGGTCTGGGTGAACGAGATCGTCTCCCACGGGACAACGACGAGGCCGTCGCGCTGCTGCCTCTGTCGGATCGCCTCTGCTAGTTGCTGCTGAATGTCAAGCTGCGCATGAGTGGCTGGCGGCTGCCCGAGAGGTGCCACAGAGTTCCCTCCAGATGTTCCCTTGCGGGCGGCCTTCTCCTCCTCCGTCTTCTTCGCTGCCTTCTTCGCCGCCTTCTGCGCAGCCTTCTGCGCAGCCGCCGAGGCCTTCTTCTCTGCATTGTTGTACGCGGCCGCGGCCATCGCGGACTCCTTCTCCGCCTTCTTTGCAGCCACCGCAGCCTTCTTCTCCACCTTCGACGTCCACAGCGAGGCGCACAAAATCGACATCCACAGCGAGGCGCGGGGTGGCTTAGCTGGTGGCGACGTGGGTTGCGTGCCGTGCGCGGCACCGTGATTGCTGCCCGAGGGGCCATCGTGGAGCTCAAAAGTACGAGTGGCGGCTTCCACGTCCGACGGCTCATTGAGGTGAAGCCGCTCGTATATGGCTTCCATCTTGGCGACGCGCACGTCCGCACGCGCACGCAACTGCTCTTCTTCCAGCTGGCGCCGGTACCGCACGCCGAGGCCGGTGCCGATGGGAGGGACGCAAGCTGGACGAACGATGGTCAGCGGCGCAGGCAACCCGAGGACCGACCCGACCCTTGTCGGTAGGTCGGCATCGCCCCCCAGCCGTGAAGTCGCCGTCCCGGGCCGAGCAGACGGTGGAAGCTCGCGCGCCAGTTCGTCGCGCAGAAACTTCTCTGCGAGCTCCTTGGGCAGCGGCACCATCATCGTGATCTCGAGCACCTTTCCGAGGAGCTTGCATCCTTCGATCTCGACCGCGATCGCCCTGTTGATCTCCGCCAGCGATTTCATCTGCGTGGCGTCCTCCCCGTTGATCTGCATGATGATCGAGCCCACGGGCACGCCCAGAACCATGGCCTGGGAATCATGCAGATTGTCCAACACTTTCACAATACTAAGACCATTCTCCAACTTGCAGACCAACTTCATGCCGAGCAAGTCAGGCTCGAAATTGAAGACCTTGAGCTCGTAGCCGACATCAGTGAGGGCCTTGCGCAAAGCTTCACTGGCACTGGCCTTCACCATGTGACGCAAGCGTCACAACTAACAGGTCTTAAGGCCCATCCAAATTCCGATCGCGCGTTGCTGGGACAAGGAGTGTGAACAATTAGCCGTTGGCTGTGAATGGATGTTAGAAATACTGTCCTGTAGGGTGCCGGTACCGGTAATAAGGGGTTCACAACGATCCGCCCCCTGCCAAGGGGGGGTTCAAGGGGGCGTTCAACGGCGGCCCGATGGTCTCGTTCGGAGGTTCGGTTACACGGTACATAGGAGATAGGTACGGTCCGGTTGAGAAAAAAGACAACGGTGCCGGTAATATACGTACATAAAACCTCCCTCTCAGAGTGACCGCGATTAACAAGATCCGTACCGACTAGAGAGCTGTGTTCATGTTCCCCCAAAATCATTTCCTCCTCAATCTCCTGCACGGCCTCCCATGGCGCAGCCCACACGTCTTTCGATCAGTGGCGTGGACGGGCAAGGCGCCGATCGGTAGATGCAGCCCCGCGGCGACGGCCGAGAAGCTCGACGGGTTGAGCACCACTACTCGGTGCGCCTGCGTGAGCATGAGAAAGTCGGTTGCCGTCTTGCGTGCGGCGCTCCGCTCATCGGCCACCGTTTCAAGATTAACGAGCGAGTTTTCGATGCGGCCGGAGTGCAGCGCCGCGCCTGGCTGCTGCACGAAAGCGTCTGGCAAGTAGCGCTGCGCAAAGCGCTGGAAAGCGGTAAGATCTGTGGTGAGGTAGGCCAGCGCGCCGTGCGAGCGCTCCGCAAGGGCGTCGCCAAGCTGCTCAAAGTCGCGCCCGCCGCAACACAGAAATGGGTCTGGCAGAATCGTCTCCTCCGAGCCGCGCCGGTCCTCGCACACGCCACGGCAGATTGAGGGCAGGACCGGCGCAAGCAGCCGATCCCACGGTGCCAAGCGCTCACCGAGTGGTAGCGAGCGGTTTTCCGAAGCGGCCCAGTGCGAGGCGGGCGTGTCCTGGTACAGCTCGTTGAACGTCGCGATTATCCTCTTCTCCTGGCCCGCCGCCTGGTGTGCAAACCGCAAGTGCGCCGCGACGAAGGCTCGTGGCAGCCGCGTGCGCAGATGCTCTACCTGCGCGTAGACCGTCTCGTCGGGGCACGTGAATAGAGTGAAGAGGCAACCAAGCATGTCGGCGCCGCGCTCGTAGGGATTGGGACCGTTGGTACCTTGCACCGCGTCGTAGATCCAGCTGCGCCGTGGCTGTAGGCTGTGATTGGCGTTGCTGCTGCTGCTGCTGCCGTTGCTGCTGCTACTCCTGTCGTCGGGGTCATGTACCCTCAGGTCGTGTACCCTCGTGCGGCACGAGGGTGGGTTCCGGTCCAGCGAAGCGCCGAGCGTCGCCCAAAACGCTTGCGAGCTGTAGAGCTTCACCTCGAGAGGCACCCGAGCCTCCGCAGCAGTCCGTGCGGCGTCGAGCAGCGACGGCAGCCAGTTGCCGATGCCGCTGGACGAGGTGGCGTACGACACGCACGGTAAGTTGCCTCCGCCATCCGAGGCCATTGCCTGCCAAGGCTGCCAATGCGCTTTGTAGAAACGCTCGCAGTGGGCTGGCAAGGGCCTCCTTGTCTTACAGCTGCTACTTGCAGGCCGCATGAACATACGGCTCAACAAATTAGAATGAGGAACCGCTTGCGGAAGAGACGACTTGGGTGTCACGCAGGTGGATGTAGATGTGGGAATGATGCGCTTGCTGGTTGTGCAATGATGAGTTGTCTGCCATGCCTTCCGCCGCACTTCACACGCACTCGGAGTAGGTGATGGGCCGACACCGAACCATTGCTGCATTTGTGGCAAGACACCGCTGCAGGCGTCGAGCCGCAGCTCGCAGCAGGTCAAGTTTGTCGGCATTTGAGGGTCGGTCGCAAGCAGGGGCGAAGTTGCGCGCTCGCGCGTGTTCGCTGTGATGGACAAGCCATCAGAGTCCGAAACGTCTAACGTGGTTTCACCCCGCGCCTCACTCGCGGCGAGGGCGCCGAGGGCTCCCTTCACGGAGATGGACAAAGTAAAAAGACTCCGCACCGGGGGGAGCCGGGACAAAGTACCGGTACAGTGTGCTCCCCCGGTCGCCGGTGTCTTACGCCGGTAAAATGTGTCCCGGCTCCCCCGGTGAACGAGCCCCGCGGACTTTTTCGCGCATTTGCTATTTGAGGGTGTTGATACCGCGTGTACGATGTTTGATCCGGGATCACGATCGGTAACGGTAGCCGTCAGACGAAACGCCTGCGCTTAAGAAACGCCATTGTAGGAAAAGCGCAATAACGTATAACCAATATAACTTATAAGATTGCAGTCGAGTTCGACCGGACACGAGACAGATAACGCCTCTCACCCGCGCGGCACGATGCACATGATAAAGCGGCAATGCATGATAACGTGTTTGATAACGCTAACACGTAACAGCCGCCTGGTCACAGGTCGACGACCTTGAGGGGCATGCCGCCGCCACGATGGCCCCCGCTGAGCGTACTCGCGCTTTGATGGCCGGCGCGCCCCTTGGCGACCGCGGCCAGACGTTCGATGCGTTCCGCGCGCGGCTGCACGAAGGCGTCGGCGCGTGGATTGGCCTGGTTCTCCTCGTTGAGGTAAGCGCTCGGCGCGGCGTCGGCGAGCTGGCGCACCAGGTGCTCGATACCATGCGGCGCGTGGGTCGCGGGGGAGGCGTGCGACCCGCGTCCTTCCCTGGCTGCCTCCTTGCGCGCGAGCAGCAGGTGGTGCAGCGCGAGCTTGCGCTGCTCGACGATATGCAGCTCGACACGCCGGCGCCGACGCAGCTCGTCCTCAGCAGCGCACTGTGCGGTGACGACCGCGTTGCCGCGTAGCAACTCGAGCAGCTCAAGCAGCTCGACCCATGCCGGCTGGCCCACCGCCACGCCCTGACCATCGATCAGCGTGAGCAGCACGCGGCGCAGCACTGGCGGGCGCGGCTGATCGTCGTCCAATCCGAAGAAAGGCCTCTCGCTCGGCGTGAAGGCGCAATCGATGACCCGAACATCGAGCCCGTTGCTAAGGCCGAGCCGGCCGCCGAAAAACTGCGGCACGATGAGCGGATGCTCGGGCGCGGAGAGGGCCGCAACGCTCACGCGCACGTCGACCGGCATGGGTCGGGGCGGCAGGCGCCCGGGATTACTCCTCGGGTCCTGGTAGTCGGGTAGCGGCACGTCGTCGAGCATGCGCACATCGTAGCCGCAGCTCAGGTCGACGGTGCAGTCCATCGTATTGGGCGGCCGATGGATGGCCACCACGCGCAGGACCGTCCCGTCGGCGCGCAGGACGAGGGCTGCGTGCGGCGCGTGCAGCACGCGCTGGCATTGGAACTTATCGTCCGCGGGCACCTCGACGGCATGGGCGGAGCTCACCCGCTTGGCCGCCCACTTGGCACGCTTCTTGGCAAGAGGAGACGTCGGGCGCGGGCGTGGCTTGGCAGCGTCCTCGCGCCGCTCGCGCGCGCGGTCGATCCAAAGATAGAAAGCGCCCACGAGCGCGCGCGCCACGAAGAGCTGCCGGGCCCTGCGCAGCTGCTCGTGGCTGAATCCGTTGGCCACGGAGCGGTCTGCGAGAGTGTTGAAGGCGGCCCTCATTCCGCGGAGCATGAAGGCGGCGACCGCGCTGCGCAGGCTCATGTGGCCGCGCGCCTTGTCGAGGATGATCTCCTTCCAGCTGTTGAGTGCCACGCGCCGCCTGCGCATCTTGAGCGCCCGGAGAGCTTGGTCCATTTTGAGGCTCACCTGATTACGGCACTCAGCGGCAATCAGCGGCAATCAGCGGCAATCAGGTGAGGAGAGCTTGGTCCATTCTGAGGCTCACCCGTGCACTCGTGCTTGCTTTGTCGTGCATGTAGCCCATCCACCCGTTCAGACCCCTGCGCCGAAGTCGTCCCTGGAAGGCAGCGCCCGCCTTACGCGCGAGCTGGAGCAGCCGCAGGCCCGCCATCAGCTTGTTGAGCGCCTTGCGAACCGCACTGTACAGGAACGCGCGCGCTCCACGTTCGAAGCCAGCCAGCTTCCTCTTGCATTCCTCGCGCGCCGCGAGAAGCTCGTTGAACCCCTTGCGCTCGCCGCGGCTGCGAAAGGCGGAGCCTGCCTTGTGGAGCGCTTCGTAGGCGGCCGCGCGCTCCACCATCATATACTGCCAGCCGTTGAAGCCCTTGCGCATGTTGCGGTTCGTGAACGACTTCATCGCTTTCCTAGCCTTGCGCAGCAGCTTCGCGCCCGCTGCGAGCTTGTTCCACACCTTGCGCTGTTGGCGGAAGAAGAGGGAGCGAGCGGCGAGCTTGAGCTTGGCGAGCTTGGTCAGGTGCTCAGTCCGCGCTTCGATGAGCGTGTTCATGCCCTTCCGAAGGCTACGATTGCGGAAGCCTGCGACGGCTGCGCGAAGCCGAGCGAGCGCGGTGGCGCGCTCAAACATGAGCGCAACCCAGCCGTTCCAGCCCTTCTTGAGGCCACTGTTCATGAAGGCCTTGACTCCGCGCCGTTTACTCTGGGCCTTGCGCAGGCCGTCGGCCACGCAATATTTCCACGCCTTGAACCCGCGGACATTCGCAGTCCTGCGGAAAAACTCATCTGCAACGCTAACGATCCGACTCTCCATGTCATTGATGATGGCTGTGATGCGCAAATGGCTGCTTGTCGGCGAGTCACTGTCATGGAGTGGGATGCGTGCTGCCGTTGACGGGAGCGGCCTGTCGGCCGGGCCCAGCATGTGACGGGTGGGGAAAGTCGTAATCAATCCGTCATCACAATGCGGGCGAACAAGCAAACAACTCAACCCACTGGCGCCCCTCTGCTCTTCGGGGACCCTTCACGAGCTCTCAAGAACAGAGAAACGGCTCATCGAACGCTGCTCGATAAATCAAGTCTGATAGTCCATCCATGATCGCGTACTGCGTGGTCACTTCGCTGCACACGGCGCAGCACTGCGGAACGGTACCGGTCCTACGGCGATCGTCACGGCTGCAGCTCGGTAGCTCAGTTGCGTCTGGAAGCCTTCTGCCAGATGACGACGACGTCAATGTCTTCAACAAGCCAGACAACACTGACGAAGACGATGATGACATTGCCATCTTCACGGAGCCAGGCGGCGAGTTTGAGCTTGACATGGTTCGCGTCGACGAGCTCGTGGCCAGCTATGAAGCGGCCGAGGCGCGCTGGGAGGCGGCCGCCGGCATTCCTCGCGCGCTCGGCGTTCTTGAGGACCGCGGCTCGCAGCTGCATGAGTGGTGGCACGACCCCGTGGATGGGCCGGTGGCCCAGGCGCGGACCTACTACGCCGCGGTCCGGCACGAGCGCATGCTTCGGCCCGTCGTGCTGCTGCTGCTTGTGGGCTCCTGCCTCGTGAGCGCCTTCGTCGCGCCCACGTGCGTGGCAGCTGTGAGCGTCCGCCTTGGCCTCGGCGTACACCTCGCGTGGCCCGCCATGCGACTGTGCGTGGCGGCGCTGGCGCGGCTACGCACGAGGCTCCTCGCACGAGGACGCGACGGCGCGCTCGCGCCGCGGGTAGACGCGACGCATGTGCTCAGCGCACAGCATCTGCTCGGTGCATCTGTGGTTCTCAGCCTGAGCGCGCTCGAGTGGCAGTGCGGCAGCCTCGATCTCTCGCTGTGGCTGGGCAGCCTCGGCAGACTCAGCTTGTGGCCCGGACTCTGGTGCTGGCGCGATCTGCACGCGGAGCTCCTGGTCCGTGCGCCCGAGAGCGCCGCACATGCCGCCACGCGCTTTTGGCGACTCGCCGCCACGGCGCTGCTGCTGTCGGAAGCAGCGCTGCTTGGCCGCCTCGCGCTCGCACTGCCCACGACGGCAACCGCAGGCCCCACGGCGCTGCTCGCGCTCCCAGGTGCGCTCGGCGCCGCCGCGGCCTCGCTGGTCCTCGGGCCGACGGCGCGGCTGCAAGCGCGGCTCACGGCCGTCCTCGCCCCTCTCCTCGAGCCCCCAGCGGCCGTTGTCGGGCGGCTCGTGAGCGCTTTCGTGAGCACTGATGGGCCGAGTGTAACCGCCGCCGGCGCGGCGGCCGCCGCCGGCGCGGGGCTTGCGAGCAGCAGCCAGCTGGCGCGCTTGGGTGTGCTCGCCATCGGGCGGGCAGTCCAGCTCATCTGCCTCTTCTACCTCTTCTATTGGATCGCATTTGCCATCGAGGCGGGCGAGCGCACGGCATGGCGCCCGAGCCTGCGACCGCGCCAGGCCGAGTCTTGCACGCTCAGCGCGGCGCTGCTGCGCGCCTCGTCGCTGGTGCGCCCACCGCTCAGCCTCGAAGAGCTTCGGCGCGAACAGGGCGTTCGAAGCGGGCTGGTGCCGGCAGTGTTTGACGAGTCGGCACCAGCTCCGATGGGGTTCAGCTCGGCGGCGGAGGCCGAGGATCGGATGCTCCAGATGTGGTCCTTTGGGCCAGGCGATCTGGTCGACGTCGACGGCACGGGCATGGGCGCCAGCCTGCTCAAGCTGTGGAATCCGACCGGTGTGCGCCGGCAACGTGGTGAAGGCGGCAACGTGCCGATGGAGGCGGCCAACGCCGGCGACAGCACGTACTACGACCGCGGTCTGGGTGAAGGGGCGGGCTTCTTCGAGCTGGGGCGCCTCTTCCTCGCGGAGACTGCGCCGACGCCGAGCAAGGGTGTCGTGCCCGAAGCGATGCGCTGGACGCGCAACGAGAGCGAGAAGGCGCTCCGGGCGAGTGTGGCCAATTGGACGAATCTGCAATTGACGAATCTGCAGGCCGGGCGAGAGGGTGAGGGAGTGCGAGAGGGCCGCGCCGAGATACTGAGCGAGATCGCGTGGATGCAGTACGGCCTGATCAACTACGCAAACGACAAGCCGCCCGGCTACACCATGCCCGAGATCGATCTCGTCAACAGCACCGCTGCCATGCCAAGCGAGCTGCAGCAGACGCGCAAGCAGTATGAGAGGGCGAGCAAGCGTGGTCGCGGCGGGCGCGAGGCTCAGGCCGAGCAGTGGATGGCCACGGGCGCGGCGCCTGTCGATGGAGCGACCGGCGCCGCCTTTTGGGGGCGCAACAGCACGGCCGCGACGGATCCTCGCGTGGCCGTGCTTCTCGAGGAAGAGGAAGAGGAGATGTGACGTTCTGGCAGAGCTCAGAGTTGTAACGGTTTATTCGTCGAAGTTCTGTGCAGAGCGCGGACATCCGGTAGAATGTCGTGGGAGCTCAAAGCCTCGAATGATCCATCGCCGCCTCGGAGGCGGCAAGCATCGGCTCTGCAACGAGCGGCGGTCGAGCGCTGGTCGATGCAGAGCCTCGGCCGCACAGTCGTGCCAAGTGACCTGGACGACGCCGTCTCGGTCACGTCGGGGCGATCGAGCGTGAGAAGCACCGGCGTGCGGAGCCGACGGCCGATGGAGGCCGTCGAACAGGCCGGGGGGCGAAGCCGACTGACGCTGGAGGCCATTGAACGCAGCGTCACAGGGAGCGAGGTGAGTCGCCCGACCTCCATCTCCGAAGCTCAGACGGTGCTTCACGAGCTCTATGTTACTATGCAGCGACGGCAGGAGCACCAGCCGACGGCACTCTCAGCTGCCGCTACGACCATCGCGACGGGCGGCGGGCGCAGCGCGCCGCTCTTCTCGCCGACTCCCGCGTCGCCCGTCACGCCCGTCGTCGAGCAGCTCCCGTCGCATGTGCGCGACAGCGTTGTGAACGCGTTTGCACGCACCCTGGGACGCACCGTCTCCGACGATGACGCCTTCGAAGACCGCCGCAGAGGCCACAGCCACGCTGGCGGCGGCGGTGGCGGCGGTGGCGAGGGCAGCAGGTCTGGCCGGCTGGCTGCGTCCGCCAGCCGCGTGCCGGCTGCGGGCAGCCTCGAAGTGGCGCCGTCCTGGGCGGCACCGATCACGCCGCGCGCATCGGCGTCGTATGTTCGTGCCGGCTACTCGCTTGGAGCGGGTGCCGGCTTCAGCGGCGCCACCGCCACGTTCGCAGCGTCCCGCGGCTGGAATGGCGGGCGCGACAGCCCGCCCAGGAGCCGGATGAGCTCGGGCCGCGGCGACCAGCGGGCCAACTCCATGTTAGGCAACTCACCCCTCGGAAGCTCATACGCGTACGCGCCTGGCGCCGCCTCGGCATGGCATGCCCCGCCGCCGCCGCCGCCGCCGCCGCCGCCGCCGCCGGCGGCGACGAGCCGGGCTGTTGGCGCAGGGACGGGCGCCGAGCCCTTCGCATCCTCGCTGCATGCCGCGGCGGGCGGGCACCTGGGCTATAGTAGCGCCCTCATGTACCGCGCGCTGCCGACGAGCCTGCCAGATGCATACTATGCGCAGCGCGAGGACGCCGCACGGCTGGTGAGCGCGTACACGGCGCTGTGCCGGGCGCTGCTCCGCGCGTGGCACACGCACGCGCGCGAGTGCGCCGCCACACTTGGCGCGCTGCTCGCCGAGGCCATGCCATTCTTTCTGGGGCGGCGGGCACTCCGCCAATGGACCGCGCGCATGCCTTGCCTTCGGATCGCCTCGATCCGGCTCGGCATCTGCGCTCGCACGCACGCGCGCATGCTGCTGCGCCACTGGCGCCGGTGCGCCAAGGCGGGCGTGAAGATTCACCATCGCGCCCTCGAGACTGTGCGCCGGTGCCTGAGGCGCGATGTGCAGGACTTCTTCCGCTGGTGGCGCACTCTGACGCGTACGCTGTGTGGGCTGCTCTCGCTCCTGGGCACCTTCTCCGCGCACGCGGCCCGGGGCGCGCTCGCCCACGCCCTCAGCCAGTGGCGCCTCCACACGCCCGTGGCCGTGCTGCGCCGATCCCTCACCGTCTTTCGGCACCTGGGCCTCGTGCGCGCACTGCGCACATGGAAAGGGGAGTACGGCCTCGTCCTCGAGCTCCACAACGCCGCCGCGATCCGTTGCATCGAACTCCTCGCGGGCCGACGGCGCGTGCTCTTCGCGCGCTGGTGGCGCAAGTGTGCTGCACGGCTCCTTGCACGGCGTGCGGTGCGCATCTGCACGCACCTCCGCGAGGCGCTCGCGTTCCGTGCCTGGCACTCGTATGCGAAAGTTGGGCCGCGGCGCAGCCTGATGCGGCTGGCCTTCGTCCGGATGCGCCAGCGAGAGGCCTTCGGGCTCTTGCGCCGCTGGCGGGCCGCCGTGCTCTTGCTCAACGTGGCGACGCGCCTCCAAGGCTCGGCCACCACGCACGCGGCACGCTCGAGCCTGGCGCTGTGGAAGGCGCAGGCACTCGCCTCCCGCATCAGCGCCTCGATGCTCTTCGGCTCCGTCCAGCGCGCCGACCGACTCGCGCTCGTGGCGTCGTGGCGCGCGTGGCGTGGCACTGCCACGACGGCGCGCAGGCAGCGCTCCACTCTCGGGCGCATCGAGCGGCTGCGTGCGCTCCATGCGCTCACGGAGTGGCGGCGCGTCGCTGCGTCTTCGCTCATGGCGCCCACTGAAGGGATGATCAACGCCGTCATGGGCGGCTCCAAGCGCTCCCGAGCGCTGGCTGCTGGCTGGCTGCGCTGGGCCACGCATGCACGAGCCCTCGGGAAGCTCGCACGCGGTGCCAAATTGCTCAGGGCCCATGTCGTCCTTGGCCGCGCGTCGCCCGCCTTCCGTGCCTGGCTGGCGTACTGGCGCGGCGCGCGTCGGCAGCTCGCCGTGCTCGAGCGCGCGCGCGTCGCCTTTCACGGCAAGCTCGGCCGTTGCTGGCGCTCGTGGACCGCCCTCTGTGAAGCGCGACACTCGACACTCGGGGTGGTGCGACGGGCGGCGGCGCGATGGTGTGTGGGCGTGGTGGGCAAGGCGTGGGCGACCTGGGCCGCGCACTCCGACGCGCTGGCCGACGTGATGCGTACCTATACGAGTGTGCTCGCGGCCCTGCGCAAGGACACGCGCCGGCGCGCTTTGCGTGCGTGGGCCACGTGTGCGAGCGAAGCCGCGGACCGTGATCTCGTGTTCCGGCGTGCGGCCGACGCCCTCGCCTACGGCGTGCGCCGGATGCTGCATCACTGGGCGACGAAGGCCGCCGCTCTAAGCGCGGCGCTGGGCACGCTGCACGCCGCAGTGGCTTCGATGGCGTCGCAGCAGCTTGCGCGCGCCTTCCGCTCCTGGGCGGACCTGCGCGTCGATACGCGGCTCGTCGCCAAGATGCGGACGCTGCTGCAGCCGCGGCTGCGCGCCATGCGCCGTGCGTGGAACCGACTGTCCGACGTGACGAGCGTTCGGCTGGCCAAGGCGCGCGTGGTGCGACGCCTGATCGGGATGGCGTTCATCCGGGCGCTCAACACGTGGCAGCACGCGAGCGCGCAGCGCAAGAGGGGACTCGAGGTGCTCCGGCGCGCCATGCGCACCTTTAGCCATCATCACCGGAGCCGCGCGTGGCGCACGTGGCACGCTGCTCTGGAGGAACGAGCCGCTGCCGTCGAGATCAGAGCGCATGCGATCCGCCAGTTGATCGGCGCCGGCCGCTCGCGCGCCTTTCGCACGTGGCACGAGATGGCCGTGACGCGGCGCGCGATGCTGCTGCGCCCGATCGCTCGCTTCCGCCAATTCCACACGAGCCGCGCGTGGGACAAGTGGGGCGGGTTGACGAGCGAGCGCGCGGAGGCGCTGCACAAGATGCGCTGGGCAACCTCGCGGCTGCTTGGGACGGAACAGATGCACTTTCTGCGCCGCTGGCGCGCGACTGCGACGAAAATTTGGCTCGCGAAGAACACGGTGAAGCGCGCGTTCGCCTTCATGTCGTGTAGCAGCCGCGCGCGCGCCATGACCACCTGGCGCGCTGCATGCAGTACGGGCAGCTCCGAGGAGCAGTTGATCCTCAAGGTGGTGTACGCGCTGCGCCAGCGCATCGTGATCCGATGCATCCGCACGTGGGCGCTGCAGACGCACATCGCCGCGCACCTGCTGCGCAACCTGCTCCGAGGCACCGGCAAGGGGCGCCGCCTGCTGCTGCGCACCGCCTTCTACCGCCTCAACGCCCACCGACGGCCGTCGGCCGCCGTGGCGGCCGCGCTCTTTGCGGCCGCCGAGCCGCTGCGCCGTGCGTTCCTCTTTTGGGCCCTCGAGCACAAGTCCAAGTCGTGCGCCACGCTGGTGCTGCGCCGGGAGGGCGTCGCGGCTCTGGGCTGCTGGAAGGCGGCGGCCGCGGAGCTGATTAAGGTCAAGCGCGCGGTGCGGACCTTCCTCGCGTCCGGCCGCTTGCAGTCGCTGCACGGCGGCTTCGCGCGCTGGGCGACGAACCGATCGCTCCTGGCCAAGGGCCTCGCATTCGCTGTGAATGCCATTCGACACGAGCGCGAGTTGGCGCTCACGTCGGCGCTGCCCAGGCTGCGCGAGCACGCCGCGCTCTGCCGGGCAGCCAAGAGTCTGCTCGGCGTCGCGGCGCGCGCCTCGAAGCTCGCGCTGTGGCGGCGCTGGCGTGACACACTGCGCGAGCAGATCGCCTCGCTGCGCTCGATCAAAAGGGCGGCGAGTACGTGGATGGGTGGCGCGCGCGGCTTCGCTTGGGACGCGTGGGCGCGTAAGGCGGGCGCCTGGCGGCTGGCGCGCCGCGCGATGCAGTCGATGCTCTCGCTCAACCTCGCGCGCGGCTGGGCACACTTCAAGGACGAGCACCGGCGCGTGGCGCGGATGAGTGTTCTCTCGCTCACCGCGCGCAAGCTACTCCGGCGGCTGCGGCTGCGGCCCGCGTGGACCAAGCTCGATGCGCACGTGACGCGCCGCCGCAATGCCCCCGAGCTGAGGAAGCTGTGCAGAGGGCACGCCAAGCTCGGGCGCGCCCTCTGCTGCTTCCGCACGTGGCGCGGCCATGCCTCCAAGCTCAACGGTCGGTCGAAGCTCGACGTGTGGCGGGAGGCTCTCAGCGCCAAGTGGGGACTGCGCGTGCGCGTCGCCTGGGACCTATGGATCGAGGCGGCGACGCTCCGGCATGCGGCCCTCACACTCCTCGGCTCGTGCACCGACGCGCTTGGCCGGCACCAGATGGGGCGCTGGCTGCGGCTCGCGCACACGCATGCGACGCGCCGTCTCACGATGCAGCGCGCGCTGCGTCACATGCTGCTGCAGCACCTGTCGGCCGCTTGGTACGCGTTGCGGACCCATTCGGCGACCATGGGCCAGATCGAGCGCACGCTGCGCACATTCTTCAAGCCCCCCTTCACAGACCCCTTTTTCCATTGGCGCGCCAGCGCGCGCGCGTTGCGCGACTCGCTCACGGTGGCGCGGCGAGCACTCAACTTGCTGCGTGGGCGCGCCGAGGCGGGCGCGTGGTCCCTGTGGGTTGACATGCACCGCGCCGACGCGCGCCGACGCACTGAGGCGGGCGCGAAGATGGCTAGGGTCGTACGCCGGCTGCTGCTCGCGCGTGTGGGCAGCGCGCTGCGCTCTTGGGCGGCGCAGTGGCGGAAGATGCGGCTGCTCGAGCGCGTGCTCAGCGCCGCCTCGGGCACTGTGGCCGCGCATGTGGACGCACGCACGCTGCGCTCGACGGTGCACCGCTGGCGGTGGGTCGCTGCCCTTTCGACCCAGTCGAAGCCGCTGCTGCGGGCGGCGCTGCGTCATCGTGCCGCCGTCCTAGCCCATGCGTTCGGCCTTCTGTGCACCCACGCGGCGGGGCGCGCACTGGCGACTCGGGCGGTACGCCGCCTCGCGAACATCAAGCTGGTCCCTGCCTACAACCAGTGGCGTGCTGCCTGCGAGGCGCGGCACGCAGCCCTCACCCGGCTGCGCCAATCGTCGACTCAATGGCGCTCCGCGGAGCTCAGTGCCGGGTTCGACGCCATCTTGCGGGCGTCCGTGGTGACTCTCGAAGGGCGACGTGCGATCAGCGTCGCGCTCAAGAGGCTGATGCGCCTGGGCCTCGTGCGCGCGTACAATCGATGGGCTCCGCTCGCGCGCCATGCCCAGCGGCTCCGCGCCACCCTCAACCGCATACGCCTGGGCAGCTCGCTCAGGGCCTTGAACCAGTGGCGGTCCGAGACCCTCGAGAGAGCAGAGGCGGAGCGGCTGCGGCGATGGACGGCGCAGCGGTTCGCGGGCGACCCCCGTGTCTTTGCGCTCGCGCAGTGGCGGGAGCGCGCGGCGGCGTTGCAGGCGATGCGCGCGCGCGTGGCCGCCATGCATCCGGAGACCCAACTCGTGCTGCACGCCTTCTGCTGCTGGCGCACGTCGAGCGCCGAGATGGCGCGGGTGCACCGTCTGCTCGCGCGCGCGCTCTTGCCGCACGCACGCCTGTATGCGTGCTGGGCCGCCTTTAGCCGCGAGCAGCGCGCGAAGCTCGACGCGATGAAGGCGGTGGCGCGTCGTTTGATCTTCACGGGCCTCGGGCGCGCTCTGAGCAAGTGGTCCGAGTTCGGCGCGCAGAGGAAGGCTGTCGGCCACGTGGCACGGCGCTTCCTCTTTGCCCAAGTTCTGCGCGCGCTGCGCTCGTGGCACGAGCACACGGCCCAGTGGCAGCGCGTCAAGACGCTCGCATTCCGTGTCCTCGGCACCTCCGCGGCATTGGCGCTCGCCAGATGGCGCTCGGCTTCGGAGCAGTGGCACTATGCCCACTCTCTTGCGGCGCGGCTCGTGCACTCTGGCGCGTCCCGTGCCCTCCGCCAGTGGCGTGACGTGGCGTGCGCACGTGTCGACGCGCTGCGGACGCTGCGACGCGTCGCGGCCAAGCTCGTGCACGCTGAGGCCGCGTTCGCGTGGGTGCACTGGGCGCGGGCCGCGCGCGCCTCAAGTGCGACCCATGGCGTCCTGATGCAAGCGAGCCGGTTTCTGCTCAACAGCGAGCTCGCGCGCGGCTTCCGCACCATGGCCATCATGGCGACGCAGAAGATGGTGCAAAAGATGGCCCTCGCGCGCTCGGTCCAGCGATGGAGCAAACCCGCGATGCTGTATGCGTGGGACTGCTTGCAGACTCTACAAGCCTCGCGCGCGCAAGTCCGCAGAGCGTGCCGCGCGCTGCTCACGACGGCGCTCCGCCGAGCGTTCAACACGATGGCCAGCTACTGCGATGGACAAGCGGCCGCGAGGCGACGAGTGCGCAGCGCGGCGGCCTTCCTTCGAGGTGACGGCCTCGCGCGCGCGTGGCTCAGCTGGACCTCGAACGCGGCGCAGCTCGCCGCCGACGGCCGACGGCGGCGCGAGGCGCTCACCTTTCTGTGCGCCGACGGCCTCGGGCGCGCTTTCATGACGTGGTGTCACAACGCCAGCGCCGCGGCAGACCTGCTGATGTATCTGCGCGCCGGCCTATCGGCGTTCACCGGCGGAGAGCTGCGCAAGGCGCTCAACACATGGTCGGGCTACGCGCAGGCCATTGCTTGGGAGCGATCGGGCCAGCGGCGAGCGATCGCGCATCTGCTCAACGACGGTCGCGCAAAGGCTTTTGCCACGTGGCTCGCGATGGCGGTCGAGTCCAGAGCTGCGGCGACGCGCCGCAGGCGCTCGCTCGCGTACTTTTTCAACGATGGGCTCGCGCGCGCCATGGCCAGTTGGATCGAGCTGAGCCGCGCGCGCTTGATGGCACTGCGCAAGCTGCGCCGGGCCGCGTACGCACTGGTCGCCGCCGAGCTCCTCGGAGGACTCTTGCAGTGGCGCTCCACTCTGCGCAAGAGAGGCAGCCCCCAGAAGTGCGCCGCGACGGCGCTCCGTGCCATGCTGCGTTGGCAAGCGGGCACGCTCGCGCGCGCCTTGGGCCGGCTGCATGAGCTCGCCGCTTGGCGCACGAGTGTGCGGCGCATCGTGCAAGCCTGGGTGCACCGAAGCGTCTACCGTGCCTTTGGGGCATGGATGGGCGCGGCGCGTGTGGCCAGCGGGCGGACGCGTCGCTTGCAGTTTGCCCTTCGCGGCTGGCTGCTCCAGGGCCTCGCGCTCGGCTTCCGCACGCTCTACTTGCACGCGGCGGAGCGCGCCGCGGCCCTCGCCAAGGCGCGGCACGTGCTGCTGCGCCTGCGACACGCGGCCGCGGCGCGCGCGTTCATCACGTGGCACGCGACCGCCGTCGAGCTCCAAACACGGCGAGCGCTCCTCGCCAGTCTCTTCCTGCGCCGAGGCGAGCGGCGCGCGCTGCTAGCGTGGTGCGACGCGGCGGCCAAGCGGCGTCACACGATGGCGAGTGCGAGGCGCGTGGCAGACTGCTGCCTGCGCCGCGGCGTGGGTGTCGCTCTCGAGCGATGGCGTGCCGCTTGCGACGCACGCGTAAAGAGCGTGAACGTGCAGGCTGCGGCCGTGCGTGCCGCGCTCCTGTTCGCGTCGATGAGCGAGCTGCGGCGCGGCTGGATTGCGCTGCTCCCCGACGCGCAACTGAAGGACGTGATCGCGGGCCACCGCCGGCTGCGCCTCGGCAGCCTGCTGCTCCGCAAGGCGCTTGTGACGTGGCACCGGCACTCGTACCAGCTGGCGCTCGAGCAGCGCGTACACGACGCACGCCTGCGACGCGGCGCGGCCCACGGGCACGGGGGAATGGCCGGCATCTCCCTCGCCGTTTGGCGCGGCGCGCGGTGGGCGCTCGTGCTCTGGAGGCGTACGGTGCTCAACATGATGCTCTCGGCCGCCTCCCTCGGGTGCGCCCACGACCACTACGCTCTCATCCGGTGCCGGTGGGCCTGGCGCCACTGGCGGTTTCACAACATGCTCGAGGCGCGTGAGTACGAGCTGGTATTCACAGTTGTCAAGCTGCTGAAGCGCTGGAAGGACCATGCCGAGCACGATAAGCACAGCAGGTTCTTCTGTGAATATGCCGCTGACATGCATCGCGAGAAGGCGCTGTACAGACCGCTGCGCTGGTGGCGCTACAAGTCGATTGTGCGCAGCTCCAAGCAGGAGGAGGAATTCGCACGCAAGCACGTGCGCTTCGCGCCCTCGCCGAGCGACGATCTGCTCGAGCGCATGGATTGACCGCAGATATCCTCGACGGCTGGACGGTCTGTGTGTGGAGTTCTATCGTTGTTCTTGCCCATTCGGTTCTTTCCCCCATTCATCAAAGCAGAGGGGATTGCGTGTGGCTTTTCGTACCGGAGTACAGAAGGATTTTCCTCGACCTGTGCGAGATCCGGAACCTTATCATCGGTTCTGACGAATCTCTGTCGTGTTAACGTTCACAGGCGGACGGGACCGCAGGAGTGAGGAGTCGGAAGAGCGCTCTGGTGTCGTGGAAGCGCGGTCTCTGGAGAAAAATGGCGACGTGTGTGCCGGCTAAAGAGACGGTGGCTACGTGTGCGGAAGACATCATTGCGGAGGTTGAGGCAAATATTGAGGCCTTGAAGCGTCGCCTACCCTCACTGGAAGGGAAGGCGCAGAAGAAGGAGCGTGCCAAGGTGAATAAGGACATCTACAATCTCGAAAATGATGTGTCATACGTGGCAGCGATCAACGAGAGACTCGCCCAAAAGCGTAAAGAGGATGCGATCGCCGAAGACGCTGCTCACGATGCTAAGCTTGAGGCTGAGAAGCAAGCTGTAGGCGCTTGGGCGCGCGCTGGCTGTGCGGAGACAGAGACTGAGCGCACGCTGCGCATCTACTGGAGGAACCAGGTCGAGGGCCTCTTTGACGAGTACGCGCCAACATTTGAAAAGAGCCTAGTGATCGATCTCGGATACGACGTCCCGCAGAAGCTCGAGGCGCTCCTCGCCAGAGACTATGCCAATGAGGACGGCAGCGTGAGCAGCCACCTCGCTGTCGACCTTGGATGCGGGACTGGGCTCGCGGCCGCGCAGCTGCGTGGGCGCTGCCTCGGCCGCCTCATCGGCTGCGACCTCTCTGGTCGGATGATCCGCGAGGCTCGGAAAAAGCGAGGCGTCTTTGACGAGCTCGAGGCGTGCGACTGCGTGGCGTTCCTCCAGAGGCGCGTCGAGGCATCGAGTGCAGACCTGATCATCGCCGCGGATGTGCTGCTCTATTTCCGAGACCTGACGGACCTCTTCACATCTGTCGCGCGTGCACTGCAGCCCGGTGGCCTCTTCGTCTTCTCGACCGAGCTCGCCCTTAACGACGGGATCCCGCCCGAGGGCCGTGGCTGGGTGGAGCGTAGCTCCGAGCGCATCGCCCATTCTGAGGAGTATCTGCGCATCGTCATCGAGGCGACGGAGAGCCTAGTTTTGCGGAGCATTGAGGTGACCAACATCCGCAACGAGGCTCGAAAGCCCATCCAGGGCCACTTGTGTGTGGTGTCGAAGAATGTGCGCGTGCTCGTATGAAATGATTAGTAAACCTGGTCGCGCGTTGAAACGTTGAATTGCGGTTCATCAAAGCTACACAAACGCAGCCTGGTGAGCGCGACAACCCGGTCCCTGCTAAAGCTAGACCAGGCTTACATCGCGGTGGGTGGGCGGGACACTTAACTCTCATCGGAGGATTCGACGACATGCGCGACATTGCGCTTCGAGAACTCCCCCCCGAGGTGCAGAGGTGCCGAGTAGCACACAATCTGCCACGTGCATCTCCCGTAGGGGTTAATCAG
>Ga0210242_100230_pt1 | contig 46670 bp, 66 predicted proteins | sample ChrtobMeP5a_16mM_FD_155445 | JGI IMG/M metagenome (GOLD analysis project Ga0210242, IMG submission 155445) | Chrysochromulina tobin associated microbial communities from unialgal haptophyte culture, Seattle, Washington, United States - P5a_16mM | ecosystem: Host-associated > Algae > Haptophytes >... | reverse complement strand
CACAGAGGCGGTACCGGCCAGAGGCAGACGTTACTAAAGGAGCGCAGGCACAGGCACTCGAGCTCCGACCCTCCACCTGCCGCAAAGAAGAGGGCATGGCGCTGTGGTGAGCACTTGCATGCTAAAGGAGCGCAGGCACAGGCACTCGAGCTCGGTCCCTCCACCTGCCGCAAAGAGGGCGTGGCGCTGTGGTGAGCACTTGCATGCTAAAGGAGCGCAGGCACAGGCACTCGAGATTGGTCCCTCCAGCTGCCCAATATGGCGCGTCATCAGATGCAATCAAGGCAATCAAGGCAATCAAGGCAATCGAGGCGTGACACCCACCTGCCCTGCCTGGCAGCTGCCTGAGCTCGGCCTCGCCGTGAGCGAAGAAGCACTGTGTCAAGACCGGGGGAGGGGGCGCATATCAGTTACATGTCAGTTGCATGTCAGCAGCCATCAGCGCCCATCACGGCGCCCAACACGGCGCCCAAGTGCACCTGCGCGCCGTGGTAGCAACTGCCCATCGTGGTCCATCAGATGCAATCAGACGCAATCAGACGCAATCAAGGCGTTACACCTGCGCGCCGTGGTAGCAACTGCCCATCGTGGTCCAGTGGCGACAGAGGCGCGTCTTGTTGAGCAGCTCCTGCTTGTACGCCTCGCGCTCCGTGAAGCTCGCGGGGACCCGCGCCGTGCTGGGCGCCGGCTTGTAGGGCGCCCCGGCGCCGTGCTGGGCGGAGGCGCCGTACTGGGCGGAGGCGAGGCGATCTCCGAGGCGATCTCCGAGGCGATCTCCGAGGCGATCTCCGAGGCGATCTCCGAGGCGATCTCCGAGGCGATCTCCGAGGGACCGTGGTCGACCTCCGAGTGGGGCGCCCGAGACGGCGCGGGTCCCCGCCGAGCCGGCAGTGGTGGCGCCCGAGACGGCGCCGCCCCCGTCGCCCTCGCCGCCGCCGCCGCCGCCCTCGCCGCCGCCGCCGCCGCCGCCGCCGCCCTCGCCGCCGCCCACGGTGGCGCCCACGACGGCGCCCTCGGGACGGGAGCTGAAGCGTCCAAACGGATCACTCGGATCCAAATTAGGTAACGGCGCCGTACTGGGCGAGGCCGGAGGGTCGCCGTCGGATGCGTCCGCTTCGTCCGCTTCGTCACGGAAGAGGGCGGCACTTCCAAATTTGGATCCGGGTGCGTCCGCTTCGTCGCGGAAGAGGGAGGCAGGCGGCGCCTTCTTCTTCTTGCGCCTCGGGAGCACCCAGCCGCCCTCCGCCCCTTGCGATTCTTCGGAGCCGTTGGAGAAGCGCTCGGCGGCCACCTGATGACGGAGGTCATCAGAGGTCATCAGCGGTCATCAGAGGTCATCAGAGGTCATCAGAGGTCATCAGAGGCGGCCACCTGATGACGGACGCAATCAGCGAGGCAGTCAGCGAGGCAGCCAGCGAGGCCATGAGGGAGGCGATTCGAGAGGCAATCAAGATTAAAGAGGCAATCAAGATTCGAGAGGCAATCAGGGTCCTCTTGGCGCACCGCGCCACCCGTCGCGCGCCGCTCGAGGCGTTCGAGCAGCTCCTCGGCCGCCTCGGCGGTGTCGTCGTTGTCGGACGTGCGTGGCGCCGGCGCCGGTGCCGGCTGCATCGGCCGTCTCGCAGCCGCCACCGCTGGCGCCTTGGCCGCGGCGCTGTACGCAGGGCGGGGCGGCGGCGGCCGCATGTGCAGCGGGACCTCGGGCTCAGGCGGCTTGGAAGGCTTGGATGCGTCGGCAGCCCCAGCCGCTGGTGCGGCGGCGGCCGGCACGGGCGCCGGGCTGGGCGCCGGGATGGGCGCCTTGGGCGCCGGGATACTCAGATCGGTGAGCGGGATGCCCATGATCTCGAGCAGGCTGTCTGCCTGCTCCACCAGAGTGCCGGCCGGCTGGATGCCCATCGCGGCGTTGGCTGCGCGCAGGATGCCTGCCATGGGCTGATTCTCGACGCCGAGCTCCCATCGGAGCCGAAGGGCTTTCTGGAGCAGACCCGCCGAGTTGACGGTCATGGCACCCAACCACGGGGCCCGAGTGGAAAGGAAGCGGCTCGTGTGAACGTTCTCGGCGCGTGTGAACGTTCTGAAAATTCGGTCTACACTCTGAACGTCCAACTGTACGCCACAGGCGAATACGCGCGCAGCAGGCGTCAGGCGAGTCGTTTACATGATTGTACTACATGCGCGTGAAACGAAACGGGCCGCCTGCCCCTGTTCTCGCGGCCGTTGCAGCAGACGCACGGTGCATCGCCAAAGGGCAGCACGCTGCCCTGCACGATGCAGAAACGCGACACTCGGTGCGCGTGGAGCCTCACCGCGTGAGGTCGCGCATGCTGAGCGGCGGTGGCGCATGCACGGCGGGAACAAAACACCCCCCCGCAGAGGCAGCGCCGCCGCTCATAGGGGGAGGCACGCTTCTTGCGGCTGGTCCGAGGGAGGCTCGCAGCTACTCCTTCAAGCAGCCGCAGCAGTTTCACGTCGAGCTGCCACACCTCCACTCCCAGCAACAGACCCTGAGCACAGCGAGCCGGGTGGAGCAGGCGTGAGGGGCAGGGGGGCGCTCAGCGGTGGAAGCACGCGAGGGGCGCGCGGGGCGGGGGCCGAGCCGAGCGGTGCGAAAGGCTGGGGGGGTCGAATCCTTCAGGGAGCTACCAAGGTTTTCCATTTTCTGATGGAAGCCACTCAACTTGTTTCTGAATGCAGCAAACAAAAGGAGTGAGGCAAAGAGTGGCAAGGCACAACCACTTGCAAGAGTCCATTTTCTCATTGCCCCCCTGCGGATCGCACCCCAGCTGCGGGCACAAGGCCATGTGGAGGCACGCCGGCAGAAAGTAGCTCCGATCCGTGGGCACGCAGCCAAAGATCGCCTCGCCGTCCGCCGAGACGCAGCAGCACGGCGCCAGCGACTTGCAGCAGTCGGCGCAGGGCCCGCGGAAGTGCTTGACCGGGAGCTCCTCGCGCTCGACTTGGGACAACTCCGGCGCAGCACAAGGGATGCACTTGAGCTGCGGCTGCACAGCCCAAGCAGAGCCCGGGCCGTTGACCGCGAGCCACGTCGCAGAGCTCGCATCCGGGCTGGCAGCAGCTGCGTCCGAGAGCAGCAGAACGCCACTCTTCTGACCAAGGTCGGCCTCGGGCTGCCCACGCCAGTTGGCTCCATCGAACGCGAGCCAGCACGTGAGATGCGCCGTGTGCCGCCACACGGGCCGGCCGTTTACAAGCATGGGGCCGCCTCGCCTGCCAGCCTCGCCCGCTTGGTGCGGCCAGACTCTTAGCCAGACTCGGTCGTCTACGGCGAGCCGGTACTCACCCACGTACTCGGCCGCGGCGCCAGGCAGCGAGCCGCCCTCGAGCTTGAGCCCGGGCGGCGGCGGCGGGGTGCAAGGGATGCACTTGAGCTGCGGCGCCTCAACCCAACGAGAGCCGTTCGACGCCTTCCATGTCATAGTGCTCACATCGGGCGAAGCTGCAGCTGGGTCTCGTAGGTTCAGGTAGCCCTTCTTCTCACCAAGGACTGACTCAGTCTGCCCCATCCAACCAGCTCCACTGAACGCGAGCCAGCGCGATCCATCGGTCGTGTGCTGATACGCGGGCCGGCCGTTGATAACCTTGCCGACGACGAGACGGTACGTGCCCGGGTACTTGGCCGCGGTGCCTTCCAGCGAGCCGCCCTCGAGCTTGAGCCCGGGCGGCGGCGGCGGGGTGCAAGGGATGCACTTGAGCTGCGGCTGCGCAGTCAAACCAGAGCCCGTCTCGGCGAGCCACGTCGCAGCACTCGCATCCGGGGTGAGAGCGCCTATGTCTAGGAGCTGCAGAACGCCCCGCTTCTGACCAAGGTCGGCCTCGGGCTGCCCGCGCCAGTTGGCTCCATCGAACGCGAGCCAGCGCGATCCATCGGTCACGTGCTGATACACGGGGTGGCCGTTTATGAGCTTGCCGCGGTCGAGACGGTACACGCCCATGTACTCGGCCGCTTCGCCGGGCAGCGAGCCGCCCTCGAGCTTGAGCCCGGGCGGCGGCGGCGGAATCGCCTCGTACAGGCCCTTTTTGGCGTCGTCCAGCTTATCGTACTCCGCCTGGCAAAGGTCGTACGATGGTTCGCTGCCGCGCAGGTAGAATCCCTGATAGAAGGCATTGACTTGGAACGCTTGGAACGCGCCTTGAATCGTCACGTCGAGCGCAATGATCTTGGGCAGCTGGCCTTCCTTGTCGCTCTGGTTGGTCACCGTCACGTCCGGCTTGGAGAGGAAGTCGAACGCCTGCTGAGGCGTCTTGCTGGCCCAAGTGTCGACGAGCGCCTTTCTGTACAGCTCAGCCTGTTCGGCGGCGCCCTGGATGCACTCGATGTGGTAGCGCGCGTTTTTCGTGCCAACCGCCGACTTGAGGCCGTTGGGCGTCGCAAACTGCATGCTCAGCCACGCCTCGAACTGCGTCCAGAAGCGGGACAAATACGAGAGGTCGAAGAGGATGAGGACAGTCGTGCCCAGGTAGAGCATGTTGACCTGCGCACAAGTAAAACGAGGGAGAGCAATGACGGGGTGTTAACATAACATAGGCGGCTGAGTCGCGGGGAGAGGGTGGCGAGGAAAGGGCGGTGTCCGAGGCAAAGCGCGGCGCAGACCTCCGACAGCATGGTCTTGAAATCGGCCGTGTCCTCGTCGCTGCGGTTGAGGCCGATGGTAGGCTGGTGCTGTGGCATGGAGCCGCCATCGATCCACACGAGCTCGATCCGCTTGCCAGCCGACGAAACGAGAAAGGCCTTGATGGCCTTGAGCTGTTCGCCGTCAGGGTCGGGCTGAGTAGGCTCCATCCAGCGATGGGAGATGGACAGAATCTTCTCGACATGTGTCCCGCGGACCACCTCTTCATAGCTGATAGTCACCTCCACGAACGCACTCGGGTGCTTCGCGCGCAGCTCCTGGAAAAAGGGCAGGTTCGTGCCGGAGAAGGTGCGCAGGAAGTCCGCCTTGATCATCCAGAACCTACACGAGACTGGGCCTGCTGGCGCTCGAACAACGCTCGGTGGTGCGGCCTGTGCCAGTGCAGCTCTGGGACGTAGATCAGGGAGGCTCGGGGTGGGCTTGGAGGCAGCCTCGTTTCCTGTCGTCGCACCCTCGCGCTCCATGACCGTCGCACCCTCGCGCTCCATGACCAAGGGGGTGACTCCGAACAAGCTCCCCACCCTCTCGCGTGCAGAGTCGATGAGCTGCGAAAGCGGGCCGTCGGCCTTTCGCAGATCTTGGTCGAAGCACGTAGCTAGCTCGCCGGAGCCGCGCTCTCCGAACTCCACCACGTACGCGCCATTCGCCGCATCGTACGTCGTCACATGGGCGAGCCGCTTCTCTCCGTGGCCTTGATCCACGTACACGCGGCTGCCGACGGGGAAGCGCGGCCCACCTGACGGCCCACCGGAGGGGTCGGTGGGCGGAGGCGGTTGCGGCGTGGGCGTCGTGGCAGGGCTCGCCGGAGCCGGATGTTTCTCGAGTTCCGCCACGACGAAATTCAGTCACCACACCTCACAGTTGAAAAGGTCGTGCCTGAGTCCTCGGCGCGGATTGCCAAATTGCCAAAACTCGACAAGATCTCCAGCGAACTTCAGATTTCTCCTTCTTCCCTTCTCCTCCTTTTGTCTGTCCCAGGTGCCTGCATCTAGAAGGATCTCATGAAGGATCTGTGAAGAAGCAAAGTGTGAAAATGAAACTAAACTTACTAAACTTTGGGGGAAAACCAACAAAAACCCACCTCAATCCGTCCACTCATCAGACATCACTGCTTCTTCCACCCCACGAGCTCCTTGATCATGTTGGGTAACACCACAGCCGCAAAGAGAGGGTTGTGCGTCACGATCTGCTCACGCCGTACCTGTGGGTGCGAGTGCGAGGCAGAATGCGAGCACAATCTCCATGCTGTGGGCTTGAGGCAATCTCAGGGTGATCTCAGGGGCCATCAGTGTGACCCAATCAGGGGCCCTCAGAGGCTTCCAGATGGTGGGTCACGATCAGCTCGCGGCGTACGTGGAAGAGCGACGCGGCGAGCGCCGTCACGCCCTCAATGTAGTCGACACGGTGCCACGTCCATGTAGGGACCCAAAGAGCGTCGCCCGCCTGCGATCATCAGTGGTCATCAGCGGTCATCATTGGTCATCATTGGTCATCAATGGTCATCAATGGTCATAAGTGGTCAGCAGGGGTCATCAGCGGTCAAGAGTGGTCATCAGAGTACATCGGTGGCCGTCATGCGTCATCACGGTCATCAGAGGTCATTAGGGGTCATCAGAGGCCACAATGGACCAGCAGAGGCAATCTCATGCAATCTCAAAAAATCTCATGCAATCTCGTGCAATCTCATGCCTGTGACTCGACGACCCAACGGCGCACGTGCCCGAGCGTTTCCTCTGGCCGCTCCGTCGGCAGCTTCGACTGCACGTACGCACGCCCATCTTTGGAGAGGGTCGGCCGAAGGTAACGGCTCTCCTCCGGCGGCACGAGCGTCCACACCTGTGGGGATGAGGGCGCCGTGCTGAGCACATGCATGCAGGCCGAAGGTAACGGCTCTCCTCCGGCGGAACGAGCGTCCACACCTGCCAAAACAAGGGTGGCGCCCGTAGTGAGCACTTGCATGCAGGCCTTGGCAATCAAGAGGGCGGCCCACCTTGCGCCCCCCCATCTGCAGCACCAGATTCCCAATCAAGGCAATCAAGGCAATCAAGGCAATCAAGAGGGCGGCCCACCTTGCGCCCCCCCATCTGCAGCACCAGATTCCCAATCGGCTCGCAGTGCAAGTCGGTCCGTGCGTGTGAATGGCCCGTGGCCATGAAGACGGGCACGGTGAGGAGAAGACCGATGCGCGAGGCCTGAGATCGAGGGAGATCAAGGGAGATTAAAGGAGATCAAAGGAGATCAAAGGATATCAATGGAGATCCGCGGAGATCCATGGCGATTAAGAAGAGCATGGCGTCGAGGAGCTCGGGCTCGTCGTACCTCGAGAGATCAAGGGAGATCATGGGAGATCCATGGAGATCCAGGGAGCTCGGGTTCGTCGTACCTCGAGCTTCTGCTCGCCGCCCAGCAGCGAGCCCACGCGAGCTCCGATCTCGAGCTCGTCGAGCAGCTGTGGGGAAAGGTGGGAGGGGGAGGGGCGCACGCGCCGTGGTGGGCACTTGCATGCAGGGGCGGGTGGCCGATCTCGAGCTTCGTCAATCACCGGTGAGAACGAGCGCAAGATCATCCCGGTGCGCGAGGGTCATCAGAGGCAATCCGAGGCAATCACCTGTGGGAACGAGCGCAGGATCATCTCGGTGCGCGAGGGTCATCAGAGGCAATCCGAGGCAATCACCTGTGGGAACGAGCGAAAGATCATCTCGGTGCCGATCTTGGCGTTGCCGCCTGCGAGGATACCCTTCACAATGGTGCGCAGCGGTGCCCTCGCGTCGGGCACGATGCCGTCCTCGGCCGACGCGTTCGAAAAGTAGTCCACCTCGATGTCGCCCACTGGCGAGTCCAGCAGCCAGTTGTAATCACGCAGCGCCTTCGACTGCGGCGTGGAGCCACTGGCGTTGAGCATCCCACGGATGATCCACGGGCGCGTGAGGCTCGGCGCGGCCGTGCCCACCGCGAGCTCCTCCACCTGCTCGGGCGCAATCCGGAACCCTCTCCGCTCCTCATCCCAGCGCGCCCAAGCCCACGCCTCTGCCTTGGTCGCGAAGGTCGACGTCCACGGACAGAGCGCCTTCACCATCTGCGCCGCAATCCACGGCGCGAGCGCGAGATCCGTGGCGAGGATGGCCACGGCTGCGAAGAGCACGGCAGCGATGAAGCCGGTGATGAGCATGAACGTAGCGATGAATTGTGGCGATCCGTGGCGAGGAAGCCGACGCCCACGAGTGCCGCTGAGGACGAGAGGCGAGGACCCGCACCAAGCAGGACCTGGTCCGCGTTGAAAAAAGCACAAGTTTGAGATGACAAAGCGCCGTGGCGAGCGCATTCGCGCTTCGTGTAAACCCGCCGCATACACAGATACAGTGTTTCTTCTTCATTTTGTACTGTAACTCACTAACTCTCCTCGTCTCGTGACACTCCGCGTCTCGTCCTTCGAGGCTGTCCAAACGCTTCTTCACACTTAGACTGTGTGTGCTCCAGAGTCCAGACTGCTGTAGAGAGACTTGCCTCGCTGCTCCGGCATGGCCGGCGGCCGGGCCAACGCGCGGCCTCCTCACCGCTCTCGTATCGGTTACGTCGGTGTGCGACGTGACGCTCTAGTCATTCAGGCTGTAGTTGACGCTGCACGAGATCATCCAACAGCCCATCACGACGCCCGACGGCGAGGTCCACTTGCCTGATGAGGGATGCAATCAGCATGATGAGGGATGCAATCATCATGCTGAGGGAGACACTCCGCGGCAATCAGTGGCGATCATCGGGGCAATCAAGAGCCATCAAGACCACTTGCCTGGCGCGAAGACGTCCTCGACGGTGACCGTCGTCATCGGAGGGAGGACATGAGTCCCATACGAGTTGGTACAGATCATCGTGTGCAACGTGCCGGCGGCATCGGCGGCGCTGCTGCGGAATTCGATGGCGACTGCCCCGTCCTGCAGCTCAAACTTACCTGATGAGGGAGGCCATCAGAGCTCATGAGAGGTCATCAACGGAATTCGATGGCGACTGCCCCGTCCTGCAGCTCAAACTTACCTTTTCCGGACGGCCGACAGAAGCCCCGGCCGTTGGCGTCGAGCACCTTCGGATCCATGAGGGAGGCAATCAGCATGATGAGGGATGCAATCATCATGATGAGGGACGGCCGTTTGCGTCGAGCACCTTCGGATCCGAATACGCGGTGCATGCGCTAAAGGTCTGACAAATGGGTGGCGCCGTGGTGAGCACTTGCATGCAGGCCAAGGCAATCAAGAGCGGTGCAAACGCTAAAGGTCTGACACGCTCACGCGCACGCGAGGGTAAGGGCGTCGTAGCGAGCACACGCGCAGCGAACGCGAGGGAGGGCATCAGGGCTCATCAGTGCTCATCAGTGCTCATCAGGGCAAATCAGTGCTTTCCTCACCTGAAAGCTCAGGCCGGCGAGGGAGGGCTTCTCCTCGATATCGAGCTGCTCCCACTCCTTGAACTGGGTACTGAGCCCGTACTTACCTGTGGGGTGAGGCGCCGTAGTGAGCACTTGCATGCGGGGCACCTCGAGCTGAGGCAATCGCACCGGTCAGGTTGACCCAAGTCTTGGGTGGTCATCAGTGGTCATCAAGGGCTCATCATCAGGGCTCATCAGGGCTCATCAGGCAATCGCACCGGTCAGGTTGACCCAAGTCTTGGGGGCGGGCTCCGACGTGCGATGGGCGACCGTCGCGAGCAGCGAGCAGATCAGATGGGTGCTCGCCGCGTATACGTCCGAGTTCTCCGACAGGGCGCGGGCGAGGGGCTGGGCGCAGTAGGATTGAATCAGCGAGTAGGCCGCCGCAGCCTCCGCATCGACGGACCAAATTTGGATTCGCCAATCGATCTCCTCCTTCTTCTCCTTGCTCTTCACCTGATGAGGGAGGCAATTAGGGGCCATCCGGGGCCATCAGAGGCCATCAGAGGCCATCAGAGACCTCCTATCGAGAATGTCCTTCTTGTCCTTGCTCTTCACCTCAATCGAGCACTCGGCGCCCGGGACGACGCTCGCATCGCTCAGCGGCGGCTTGCCATGCGCCACTCGATCCTCGGAGTACATCGCACGCCACTCCTCCTTCCATGTACGCTCGGTGGGCCGAGGGCCGACGCGCGTGCTCACCTGATGAGGGGGGCAATCAGAGGGCATCAGACCATGTACGCTCGGTGGGCCGCGGGCCAACGCGCGTGCTCACCTGATGAGGGGGGCAATCAGAGGTCATCAGACCGTGAACGCTCGGTGGGCCAACGCGCGTGCTCACCTGATGAGGGGGGCCATCAGAGGTCATCAGAGGCCATCAGAGGCCATCAGAGGCCATCAGAGGCCATCAGAGGCCATCAGCTGACTTTCTGGACAAGCATGCCAGCCTTCTTGCCCTCCTTCATCGCCGCCTCCCTGAGCCCGAGCCGTGCAGGCGTGATGCATTCCTCATCAATGCCATCCAAGCAATCTCCCTGATGAGAGGTGCAATCTCCCTGATGAGAGAGACCTTTGGTGGCGTCTATCCGCTTTGCCTCCCTCGACGCCGCTCGGACAGCAACGACGATCCCCTTACCTGTGGGGTGAGGCGCCGTAGTGAGCACTTGCATGCGGGACACCTCGACGCCGCTCGGACAGCGACGACGATCCCCTTACCGAAGCAACGGAACTTGGACCATTTGGCCTCGACGTTGAGCACGCACGCAGGCGAGTCAATCTGTCAAGGATGTGCGGAGCGCCGTGGTGAGCGCTCCCATGCGGAGGATGAGCAGACAATCGACCCGCAATCAATGTGGCAATCAGAGCGCCGTGGTGAGCGCTCCCATGCGGAGGATGAGCAGACCATCGACCCGCAATCAATGTGGCAATCACACCTGCTGCACGCGGATGATGAGCAGACCGGCGCCCAGCTTCATCCGACCGACGACCTTAAAACGAAGCCCTGGCGGCATGAGCACCTGTTGGCCGGGGAATGAGGAGGTCATTAGAGGTCATTAGAGGTCATTCGAGGCCATGAGTGGAATGTACTGAGGAGGTCATTCGAGGTCATTCGAGGTCATTCGAGGTCATTCGAGGTCATTCGAGGTCATTCGAGCCCTCAGGCGCAATCACACCTCGTCCTGCCCAGGGAAGAAGGAAAAGGCCTTGATATCGAAGGCCGTGTTGAGCTGTATCATGAAGAGGGTGCGGTCGCCCGACGTGCCAAGGAACGTGTCGTCCTCGAGTACCTCCATCCGCTGAGTGGCCGAAGTGAAAGCCCACCTGATGAGGGAGGCAATCATAGGGCATCGATGATCGATCGCAATCTCGTCCTCGAGCACTCGAAGACGTGTGAAGGCACGTGTGAAGGCACGTGTGAAGGCACGTGTGAAGGCCGCCGTACCAGGTGAAGATGGAACCCTGTGGGAATTGCTTCTCGAGGTTGAGCTTAACGCCTCTCCACACGTCCTTGGACCCGCCAGCGCACGCGGAGGGCAGCTCTTTCAAGGCAAGCACCTGCAGCGGAAGGGGGCGCCGCGATGAGCACCTTGCACGTGGGAGCATGCGAAAAGAAGGAAGTGATTGAGAGGCACTCAGCATGCCATCAGCCTGCCATCCGCATGCACTCAGCATGCACTCAGCATGCACTCAGCATGCACTCAGCATACACTCAGCATGCAATCAGCATGCAATCAGACCTGCAGCTTGAGCATGCGCAGGAAGGGGGCGATCTTGTCCCAATCTTCATTCCTCTGGATCGCATTCAGCTGTTTATAGTACGCCTTGTCCTCACTCCCGAGACCGGCCGCCTCCATGTCCGTATAGAGCACCTGATGAAGGGGGCCATCAGGCCATTCAGTGCCGGTCATCATCGGTCATCAATGGCAATCAAGTGGCCATTCAGTGCCGGTCATCATCGGTAATCAGTGGCAATCAAGTGGTGCTCCTGTACCAGCGCGCATGCAAGGTCATCGGCCAGCTCGATGGGGAACGCGCCCTTGTTAGCCTCGACGAGCTCGCGGCACCGCACGATCGTCTTCGCTAGCCCAGGGACCACCTCCATGAGCGGCTCCGCGGCCTCTTCAAACGTGCCGTCGGGGGCTGAATTGATCGCCGCAGTCAAGTTGAACTTTCGAGTGACGGGCCCGGCGCCCTTTTCTTCGATCTTGGTGGCCGTTACGTCCGAGTTCGTGTCTTCTACGAGGCTACTGCTGTGGAAGTCTGGAGTCGTATGGCGGGAGAGTTCAAGATCCCTCGCCGCCGGAGGTGGCTCCGCCTTCACAGCTGCCGCCGAAGGTGTGACCACCTCGGCCTCAAGTTCCGACGAGAAGACGTTCTTGTTGAGAATGCGCCTCCTGTACTGCAATGTCACGAGCAAAATAGAGAGAAGCGCAGCCAGACTCGCGACGAGCTGAATGCGCAAGCGCTGGTTCACCCGACGACGGAGCGCGGCCCAAAGCAGCGCAGCGAGTGCTGCAACCGTGCCGATCTCCACGCCGATCCGCATGCCATCTGTCGGCATGTGTCGTGCCTTGACCCGCGGCGAGCCTTGCCTATGGGCCAATGGCCGTCGGCCTCAACAACGAGTTCCGAGGGTCTGCTCTTCGTCTGCTTGGGGTTGCCGTCCCTCTCAAGCGAAAGTTGCTCGAGCGCCGTTGCGAGCGCTGTGTTGAACAGCAGAAGCAGCACATATGTGTTTGCGTGCGTGCGTGCGGCGTGCGCGCGTCGTGTTGACTAAAACCTGAATTAAAAGTGAGTGTGCTGGTGAGGTTTTGAGATTGCAGCAGGAAATTTGTGAGGGTGTTCAGAAACGAGAGGAGGTACTTGAAGTATGAGATACGAACTACGCCACACTGACCTTCCCCGCTGCACTCTTACGGACAGGCACAAATTCCATCGACATGTCAAGCAACTATAAGCAAAGATGGGGAGGGTAGCATAGGATGGGGAGAGGAGGGTGGGGAGGTGCGTGGCCCAATCTCCGAAGCAACCCCACAAGCCAGATCGATCAGTCGCAGTAGAGGCAGTGCCACAACGTGCACCGGCCGTTCAAAGCGCAGAGGAGCCAGGAGGAGAGCAGGCCGCGGTAACCCCACTGCGGTCGCCCTGAGGCTTCAAGGGCGAGGGCAGTGTGGTGGTGACAGTTCTCGCAGCAGATGTCGTGCACCTTCTTGCGGTAGATGGCATCGGCCTTCTCAACAGCCTCGTCCCACTCTTTCTCGCCACCCTTTTGTATCGGGACAGTGTAGTACCGCAGCACGCAGCCGACCATGAAGTCGTCGACGCCGATGCGATATGGTCCTGCGAAGTCGTGGATGCGTCCCTGGCTGTCGGCGATGCCCATGTGGCCCACGCATGGGCAGCAGCAGGTGAGTGGGCCCAGCGGCCCCCAGACAACCGCGTGGGGGAAGAGGTTGTTGGCGAGATCCACCTTCGCCATGGGCACCGTGTCGTCGCGCCACATGACTGCATTCTCTGAGGACATCAGGCTGTCCTTCTCGGGATGCTGCTGCCGCTTATGAAGTGGCGGAATTTTCGGACCTCCGACAAGGCCGCTCCCGTGACGACCGACTCCCGCGAAGAAGACAGGACCCCGATCCGTGAAGAGAAAGATCCCCAGCAGTGAAGAGCAGTGAGAGTTGGAAAGAAAGGGGTGTGAGTTCCACACCAAGGCTCTACATGTAGATTCCATAGCCGTTTGTGTGTGCATGCATCACAAACTTATTTTGGGATGTCAAAAGCATCGCATACAGTTGGTGAAGGAGACACGAATTAGTCACGGTCTCCGCCGCGCAACTTCATCATGGCGACGCCATCCATCACACCTTGTCTCGGCAGCGAGCAGCAATCCTCCGCAGGGGCGCGCCGGAACGTCCATGCGCCGGGGCAGCACGTCGTGACCGCCAACCCGGCCGCACTGCAGCGCGCCCGAGCGCTGCGCCTCTCAAGCACCACCGACAGCCCCGAGCTCGAGGTGCCTCCGCGCATGTCCTTCCAGCCTCCTGGGCAAAAGAGCCCGCCCCTCAGCCCTCACGGGGAGCCCTCTCAGCAGGAGTTCTCGCCGCAGGAGTTCTCGCCGCAGGAGACGGAAAGCTGGAAGCCTACCCGCCAGCCACTTCTCGCACAGGCTGGCGATGCGGACGCCGAGCGGGTGCGGCAGCTCGAAGCTCGAGTGAGGGAGCTCGAGGGGCTGACCAACCCGGTGCTGGGGACGACGCCGGCGCTCAGTGCCGGCGGCCCGACGAAGCGGTCGGAGCCGCCTCCGGAATCTCGGAGGGAATCACGGAGGGAATCTCGACCATCTCAAGTGCAGAGAGGTGCGACCCATTTCGAACGGCAGGGGGGCGAAGAAGCGATCGAGGCCGGCCTCGAGGTCGGACGGGCGAGCGGCGATGGAGGGAATGACGAGGTGGACCTGTATCCGGGCCTCGAGGGCCTGTCGATGCGCCCAGCCTGTCAGGCCGTCCGCGGCCCAAGTGGCTGGATCTATCACAGCACCTCGATCTTCTGCATGCGGCCGCACCACTTCCCGCGCAACGTGACGATCTACATCGTCGAGTCCTCGTGGTTTGAGCCGCTGATTGCGCTCACCATCCTGTGCAACGTGACGACCATGGCCATCAACTCCCCACTCGATCCCGAGGGCACCGAGAAGGCCGCATTCATCTCCAAGTGCGAGATCGTGTATCTGGCCATCTTCCTTGATGACCTCTGATGACCTCTGATGACCTCTGTGATTGCTTGCCTCATCAGGTGCGAGATCGTGTATCTGGCCATCTTCCTTGATGACCTCTGATGACATCTGATTGCTTGCCTCATCAGGTGCGAGATCGTGTATCTGGCCATCTTCTCCTTCGAGCTCGTGACCAAGGTCATCGCGTACGGCTTCCTCATGCATGAGCACTCGTACCTGCGCGATGCCTGGTGCGTCTGATTGTGATTGCCGCTGATTGTGATTGTGATTCCTAATTGCTTCTGATTGTGATTGCGCGATGCCTGGTGCGTCACTGCTCTCGGCAGTGATTGCCGCTGAGTGCCGCTGAGTGCGACTGATTGCCCTCCTCATCACCACGTCAGGTGCGTCCTCGACTTTGGGGTCGTGTCGCTCGCTTGGCTGCCGATCTTCTTTTCCGAATTTGGCAACTTCACGATGCTGCGCACGCTACGAATCCTTCGCCCGTTACGTTCCCTCCGCTTCGTGCCCGGGATGCCTGTGCTCATCGCCTCGATCTTCGCGGCGATCCCGCAACTCGGATGTGTCATCGGGCTCGCAGGCTTCCTCTTCCTCATCTTTGGCATCGTGGGGGAGGAACTCTTCTCAGGCACGCTCCCCTGATAGCCCCTGATTACCTCTGATTGCCTTCCTAATTATCGACATCGTGCGGGAGGAACTCTTCTCAGGCAAACACTCTCCTTCTCATGACCCCTAATGACCCCACCTAATGATGAAGCGCATGCTCTTCACAGGCACGCTCCACTATTACTGTGACGATGCCTCTCTATACGATTCGGCCGGCCATCGTATGCGTCATCACGGCCTTCGCATGCTAATGGCGTCTGATGACCTCTACCATTCGTCCAGCATGCTAATGGCGTCTGATGAACTCTACAATTCGTCCAGCATGCGTTTCGTCGACGGCCACCAGCACGAGGCGCTCAACGGCCGTCTCCTCAACGGTCGTCTCCTGAAGGGTGGTGGCGGTGGGGACCGTGAGGACGTCACTTTCTGCAAAGGCGACGACAGCCTGTGCGAGATACCCGGCGAGGTGTGCCACTGATGGCCGCTGATGGCCACTGATGGCCACTGACGGCCACTGATGATCACTAATTGCCACTGATGGCGACTGATGGCGGCTGATGGCGACTGATGGCCACTGATGGCGAGATCGATCAATACGAGATCCCCGGCGAGATCACTACGAGATCACCACGAGATCACTACGAGATCCGCGGCGAGTCCGCGTCTAGACCAACGATGAGAACCCCGCGGGTCGCGCATGCAAGTGCTCATCGCGGCGCCTCCTCCCGTCCCTCTCGTATCAGGTCTGCGTGTACCACGATGAGAACCCCGCGGGTCGCGCTGTCAACTTCGATTCCGTCATCGACGCCTCGATGGCGATTGTGCAGACCATCACCTTTGACACGTGGAGCGACGTGATGTACGACCTGATGGAGGCCTTCTCTTGGTACGTCCTGATTACGTACTGATTACGTACTGATTACGACCTGATGGAGGCCTTCTCTTGGTACGTCCTGATTACGTCCTGATTGCCTCTTGATGGCCGCTGATGAGGTCTGATGAGGTCTGATGAGGTCTGATGAGGTCTGATGCGGTCTGATGAGGTCTGATGAGGTCTGATTGCATCCCTCATCAGGTACGTGTGGATCTACTTCTTCTTCGTCGTCATGCTCGGCGGCTTTTTCATCGTGCAGCTCTTCCTCGCAGTCATGTACGATGCGCTCGAGACGACGCGCTCGAGTGGTCGATGCCTCCTTGATTGCGCTTGATTGCGAGTGATAGCGCTTGATTGCGAGTGATTGCTAGTGATTGCGTCCAGATTACATCCCCGAGTGCACCCTGATGGCCTCTGATTGCTTCCCTCATCAGGTATGACGAGTTTGAAAAGTCGAAGCATAGTCCCGAGGCTGTCAAGGCTGCCACCGAGGAGGTGCAGAGGGGGCTGGACCTCCCAGCTGCATGCAAGTGCTCACCACGGCGCTATCGCCTCCCCACATATCCCCACAGGTGCAGAGGGGGCTGGAGGAGCAAGCAGAGGCGGCAGCTGCGCGGAAGGATTTACACCCGAGAGCTCAGAAAGTCGTTTCGAAAGAGTAACGTCTGAGTGCCTCTGATGATGGCCACCGATTGCAACGCATGCTCATCTCTGATTGCATCGCTGTTTGCTAGTGAATGCATCGCATGCTCATCTCTGTGCCTCTGCTCCTCACCTGATGACCCTCTGATGACCCTCTGATGGCCTCCCTCATCAGGCACTACCAGAGGCTCACGGGCGAGATGCTCGAGGACGCGGACGAGATGCAATCTGAGATGCAGCCCGGCGGAGTGACGTGGCTCCAGCCGTTGGTGGACTCGAATGCATTCACTGTGATCACACTTGGATTGCTCGGGGGCAACTTGGTCGTCATGTGCATGCCGTACGCGGGCCAATCGGACGAGTATGCTGATTGCATCTGTGATGACCTCTGATTGCATATGATTACGCTGGCTAGTCGGACACCACTGTGGCGCTATGTGCTGTTCCAAACTCGGCGCTGCCGCGTGCCCACCGTCGACTACCGGCTGCATGCAAGTGCTCACCACGGCGCCCGCGCCCCCCCGCGCAGGTACGCAAAGTTCGTCGAGGATGCGACGCTCACGTTCACAATGCTCTTCTTCGTCGAGATGATCCTCAAGTATGATTGACCCTGATTGCCTCTGATTGCCTCTGATGCGACGCTCACTTCACCATGCTCTTCTTCATCAATGACGATAGCTCAAGAGTGCCCCTGTGTGCTTCACTTTGCCTTCTTCATCAGGTACTTCGCCGCGGGCTACAAGGACTTTATGGCGGAGGGTTGGTGCGAAATTCCCCTGATTGCGATAGATTGGAATTGAGTGCCTCCCTCATCAAGGACGTTATGGCGGAGGGTTGGTTGGTGCATCGCGAATAGGCCTGATCACACACCTGTGATTACGCCTTGGATGGCCTCTGATTGCGCACATCTCCATCAACCCGTCGATGGCGCCCTCTAATTGCCTCCCTCATCAGGAACATCTTCGACTCGATCTTGGCCGGCGCTTCGGCAATCGACCTTTCCCTCTCGGCCCTCGGAAGCGATGATGGTGAGTATACCTGATGGCCCTTGATGACAATCGATTGCCCTTGATGACCCTTGATGACCTCTCCCTCTCTCTTGGCATTCGGAGGCAAGGGTGAGGCTGAACCGGTCGGCTACAGTCAGCATGCAAGTGCCCACCACGGCGCCCTACCTCCCACAACCTTGCACCCCCCCACCCCCCAGGTGAGAACAAGCCGGTCGGCTACATTTACTTTCGGATCTTTCGGATGATCCGAGTGCTTCGGATGATGCGCGCCATGAAGTATTGGCCTGGCCTGCTACGGATCTTCATGTGCCTGCTCGGCGCGGCGCGTCAGGTGACCAACATCCCCCTTGATCTCCATTGATCTCTCTGTTGAGATCTTCATGTGCCTGCTCGGCGCGGCGCGTCAGGTGGCCAACATCTTCGTGCTGCTCTTCATCTTCATGACGATGTTTGCCTTATTAGGCATGCAGCTCTTCGGCGGCAAGATCGACACGCAAAAGTCGCGCGCGCACTACGACTACTACTACCCGGCGATCTTGACGGTACTGAGCACCTTCTCGGGATGATGGGTCGACCTCCCTGCATGCACGTGCTCACCACAGCGCTCTTGCCTCCCCACAGGTACTGAGCACCTTCTCGGGAGGGTGGGTCGACCCTTACGTGGCCGCCTCCGAGGTGTGAATCTCACATCGCCGCTGATTGCGATGGATTGCCTCCGAGGTGTGAACGTCACACTGCCTCCGAGGTGTGAACGTCACACGTTGCGCGCCTCTCTTCTTCATGTGCTCGCGCTGATGACCTCTGATGGCCGCTGATAGCCTCTGATGGTTCTCTGATGCGTCTGATTGCGTCCATCATCAGGTGAATATCACGTCCGCGCGCCTCTTTTACATGGGAGCTCTGATCATCGGCTACTTTGTGATCTTCAACCTGTTCATAGCGATCCTGCTCGACTCGTTTGGGAGTGACGAGGAGGGAGAGGGCGAAGGCGAAGGGGGCGAGGGCGAGGACGAAGCTGAGAAGGGCGGCGCTCAGGACGGCGCGCGTGACCCCACAGCGGAGGAGTCGGCGACGTCCCCGAAGGACCTTTCACAGCACCGCACGGGTAGCGGTGAGCCCCCGAGCAGCAGCCGGCAGCTCCAGCGCTTCTGTCGCGCATGGGCCGAGAACGACTACTGGGAGGGCTTCATCATCCTCGCCATCTTCGCCTCGTCCGTTGCGCTGGTGCTCGACACGCCTCGCCTCGATGAGGACTCGGACCTCAAGCACGTCCTCGAGCATTCGAATTACTGGTTCACAGCGCTCTTCACACTGGAGCTCATCATCAAGTGCCTCGCCTTCGACCTGCTGGTGCAGCCGGATGGCTATCTGCTCTCTTCGTGGAACTTACTCGACCTTTGCATCATGGTCGTCTCTGTCATTAGCCTATGCCCCGAGTATGATCGACTCGCGGTGCTCCGTCTGCTTCGAGTGCTTCGGCCACTGCGCCTCCTCTCACGCGTTGAAGGTACGGGCGATTGCATGCTGATTGCATGCTGATTGCATTCTGATTGCATGCTGATTGCATGCTGCGCCTGCTTTCTCGTGTCGAAGGTATGAAAGTCATCTTTATGTTCTTCTCGACTTGTTACCTCGAGATCATCAACGTGGTGGGCGTCGTGCTCTTCCTACAGACATCCTTCGCGGTGTGTGCTGTTGGCATGGAAGCGCTTGATGGATCTTGATGGATCTTGATGACTCTTGATGGCTCTTGGCTGCTCTCTTCTGATTGCCTTTGAGTGCCTCTGACGGCCACGAATTACCTCTGATTACATCTAATTACCTCTGATTACCACTTATTACCTTTGAGTGCCACTGACGGCCACGAATTATATTCTCTCTCATCAGGTGCTCGGCATGGAGCTCTTTATGGATCGATGGGGCTCGTGCACCGATCCATCCATCCCTTTGCGTGAGCAGGTGCGCTGAATGACTTCTGATGAGCGCTGATGAACTCTGATGGATTTTCAATCGGGCTCGTGCTCTCGTTGCACCAACCCGACCCATCCCGTTGCATGCGCAGTGCCTGCTCCAAAAGGAGCTCGGCGCCCGAAACGACGCGGACACGCCCACTGATTGGCTCAATCCCCCTTTTGGCTCCTTCGACGACTTCCCGAACGCGATGCTCATCCTCTTTATCGCCTCGACGGGCGACGGGTGGGAGGACTTTATGCACATGGGCATGGACGCGATCGGGCCGGGCATTGCGCCTCAGCGGAATGATTTCTCGCCCATAGCGCTCTACTTCATCATGTGAGTGACCAATGAGGAACCGATCGCACTCTAATTGCATCTGATCGCACTCTGATTGCATATAATTGCATCTGATTGCATCTACTTCATCATGTGAGTGGTGCAGAGCTCAAGCTCTGATGAATTCTGATTGCATCCGAGAACGCTCTACATCACCGCCATCAGTCTCCGAGTGCACGCTGATTGTGCCCCTCATCAGGTGGCTGTTGGTCGGCACCTTCACGACCATCAATCTCTTCGTCGGGACCGTCGTCGACAACTTCATCAAGATCAAGGGCGAGCTGGACGGCACGGCACTGCTCACTCCCGAACAAAAGCAGTGGCAGTCCGCCATGTCGGCATGGTCGCAGAAGAAGGAGCTGCCGCGAGTTCCACGTCCTCCTAATTCCATTTGCCTCCGCCCAATCTTTGATCTCGTCACCGGCAAGCCGTTCGACATCTTCACGACGCTGGTGATCCTGAGCAACATTGGCATCATGGCGCTCGATTATCACCGCATTGAGGAGGACGAGGCCATGTGAGCTGGCCCCCGCTGATCTCGCCTCTGATCTCGCCTCTGATCTCGCCTCTGATCTCGCCTCTGATCTCGCCTCTGATCTCGCCTCTGATCTCGCCTCCGATGGGCACTCTGAGTGCCTCCTGATGGCCTTTTGATTGCCTCTGATGACCGCCTCTGATCGCCTCTCTGATGTGCACTGAGGTTTGCACTCTGATCGCCACTGATGGCCTCCCTCATCAGGTTCTCCTTCTACACGAATGCGATGATGACCTTCGGCTACATCTACTACGTCGAGTGCGCCATCAAGCTCCTTGGATTGGGGATCGGGGACTACTTTGCGGTACACTGAATCCCTCTGATGGCCTCTGATTGCGATCGCCATCAAGCTATTGGATCGGAGACTACTTTGCGGCACGGCATGCAATTCGGACCCGTTCGCACTCTGATTGCTTCCTAATTGCATCTGATCGCCTCTGATTGCATCAGGACAATTGGAACCGGTTCGACTTCTTCCTCGTGGCCACCTCGCTGCTCGACCAGGTACGCTGATTGCCACTGATGGCCTGCCTTGCATGCAAGCGCTCACCACAGCGCCCTTGACTCGCTGCTCGACCAGTTCGCAACGGACATCGTGCTGCCCTTCCCGCCCATGATGCTGCGGATCGTTCGCGTCGCTCGGATCCTTCGCATCATGCGCTTGCTCAAGGGTACACTGATGGCCTACTGATTGCCTACTGATGGACCCCTAATTGATTCTGATTAACGCCCATAACCCCCCATGGCCTCACTCTCTGATTCCTACGGACTGCCTACGCTGAGGGCTTCGCTGACGAGACTCTCTGATGACGTCCTTCATCAGGTTTCAAGGAGCTCAAGGACCTGTTGATGACTCTGGTACTTTCGATGCCCGCGCTCGGGAACGTTGGTGGGCTGCTCGCGTTGGTCACGTTCATCTACTCGGTGCTGGGTGTGCAGGTGATGGGCACGAATGGCCTCGGATGGAGGATGATTACCCTCTGATGACCCCTCTGATGGAGGATGATTACCCTCTGATGGCCGCTGATAGTCCGCTGATGACTCGTGACCGCTGATGGCCGCTGATGACCTCTGATGGCCTCGCTGATGGGCACTCTGATGACTCGTTTTCTCTCTCGGCAGCTCTTCACCTTCGTCAAGTCAGGCGAAGTGATGAACGACCATCGGAACTTTGACGGTTTCGGCAACGGGTACCTCCTCCTTCTACAGTGCCTCACAGGCGACAACTGGTCAGGCCTCATGTACGACTCTTGATGACCTCTTGATGGCCTCTTGATGGCCTCTTGATGGCCTCTTGATTACCTCTTGATTACCTCTTGATTGCCTCTGGATTGCCTCTGGATTACCTCATGATGGCCTCTTGATGGCCTCTTAATGGCCTCTTAATGGCCTCTCTTGATGCCCTCTGATGGCCTCTGGATTGCCTCTTAATGGCCTCTCTTGATGGCCTCTGATTGCAGGTACGATGCGATGGTGGGGCCCGAGCGCGGCTGCGACCCAAATATGGTACCCACCGACTGCGGCTCGAGGTCGGCCATCCCGTTCTTCATCTCGTTCGTCCTAATTGGCGCCTTCATCCTGCTCAACATGATTGTGGCAGTGGTGCTCGACAACTTCACCGCGCTCGGCGAGATTTCGTCAGATCTCGTCTCCGCCTCGGATATCCTCGACTTTGGCGAGGTGTGAATGATGACTCACTGATGACTCTCTGATGGCCACTGATGACTCACTGATGGCTCCGCCTCGGATATCCGACTTTGGCGAGGTTTGTGAACCACACTGATGACTTAATGATGGCCACTGAGCACTGACGGCCACTGACGGGTCGTCGCCTGATTCAAATCGTATGGTCACTCCTTTACTTCCATGCATGCATCGGATGGTCACTCCTCGCGCTTCCATGCATGCAGATGTGAGCGCAGCATGTCGAGCCAAGTCTCGCAACCTCATCTCTGATTGCGTCCCTCATTTGCATGCAGGTGTGGGCGCAGCACGTCGAGCCCGAGTCGCGCAACCTGACCGAGTGGCAAGTGGCCGAGCTGATCATCACAGTGCCCCCCCCGCTGGGCATCAAAGACCAATTATGTGTGGAGGAGGCGTTCCATCTCGTCCAGGGGTTCGGCATCAAGCCGGAGTTCGAGGGGGCCGGACTCCCGTTCGAACGCGTCGTCGAGGCGCTCACCAAGCGACAATACCTGCTCACGTGCAAGGACCCGACCAAGATCCCCGGGCTCACCCCCGAGATGCAGCCCGAGATGCAGCCCGAGATGCAGCCCGAGATGAGCGCCGCAATCAGAGATGCCGAGGGGGGGATGACCGATTTCTTCTCCGGGATGGCCCACGCGATTGAGAAGACCTACTCGGATGCGGCCACATCGATCACGCCACGTGGCACTGCTCCCAAATTAGGATCGGATGCGGCCACATCGATCACGCCACGTGGGCCTGCGCCCTTGCCCACGACAGCGCCCAATCCCCGACCCGTGAACGCTGCAACCACCGCTCGAGCGGCGCCAGATCGCGCGCCAGATCGCGCACCGACCCGCGCCGCTCCAGCTCCCGCCCCCGCCCCCTCCCAGGCCGCGTGGCAGGCGCCCGTCGCAGCGCCCCCCGAGCGGTTGGATCCGAAGACGCCGCGGGGCGAGACGCAATTCACACGCAGGGGAGTCGAGAGCAAGGCGACCTTCTTCGAGCGGCAGGGCTCCGGCGCTGACGAAACCTTGACGAACGGATGGAACGGCGGCCCCGCGCCCATCACGGCGCCATCTCACGTCAGCACGAACGGCAATGGACGAGACGGTGCACGTGACAGTGGACGGCACGGAGGCGGCATGAAGGCGCTGCCCCCCCCCGAGGCGCTCCCTCCCCCGCAGGGCCAGCCGTTGCTCCGTCCACAGGGCCACTTCGCATCGCCGCTGCCCCTGGGGAGCGTGCCGCCGGTGCAGGCGCTGCCCAGACCGCATCTGATGGCATGCAATTACCTCCCTCATCTGATGGCATGCAATTACCTCCCTCATCAGGTGCAGGCGCTGCCCAGACCGCCTCCGGGCGCGCCGCCGCAACTGCCCCCGGGATGGTACATGGCAGCGTCCTCACACGGCCTGACGTACTACTACAACGTCGAGACGCGACAGGTGCCACTGATGACCATTGATGACCACTGATGACCACTGATGACCAATGATGACCACTGATGACAACGTCGAGACGCGACAGATGACGTGGCAGCCGCGGCCTGTGGAATGGATCTGAGTGCCACGGATGACGTGGCAGCCGCGGCCTGTGGAATGGATCTGAGTGCCACTGATCGATCGCGAATGGATCGCGTCACTGATGAGCGCTGATTGCACCCCTCGTTGCCTGCAGGTGACGTGGCAGCCGCCCGTCGAATGGATCGCGTCGCCGCAACGCCGCGCGTCGCCGCAGCGCCGTGCTGAGCACCGCCCCGCCGAGGCCTTCATTGCGGGCATGCCACCGTACGCCGCTGCGGCCGCCGCGGCCACCGCGGCTGACTCCGCCTACATCGCTTCTACGACGGTGCGCCGTAGTGCGAGCTTCGGCATGCAATTACCTCCCTCATCTGATGGCATGCAATTACCTCCCTCATCAGGTGCGCCGTAGTGCGAGCTTCGGCACGAACGGCAGGAGCAGCAGCAGCGGCAGCACCCGCAGCAGCCACAGCCACAGCAGCGGTTACGGCGAGGTGAGGGCGGCGCCGAACCTGCCGCCGCGGGGCTACCAGACATGCCCGCCGCCACGCTGGGCGGGGGATGAGACAGACTACTCACCCTCGCGCGCCGTCTCGGGCTTCGTCACACTCAAGGGCTCTCCCGCGCGCGAGCAGAGGGAAAGGGCAGAGCGCGCCGCCCTGAGCGCTTCGTCGCTCTCGCCGCCCGCGCTCTGGCAGAGGGATCTGTGAAGGGATCTGTGAAGGGATGCACCTATCGGGGATACACGCGTACTCAAGCAGACTCGATCGACAAATATAATCTACGAGCACGTGGAGCAGCGGGAGACGAGATATAAAACAGTCTGGACCGTTACATCGGGACGTGTGAACGTTAACACGACAGACGCGACAGCCGGTGCTACAGGCACTGTTACTGCCCGCTCGTGTGCGATCCAGAAAGTGTGCAAGAAAGTTGGCGACTTTTCGATACTGGTAGAGATATTTTGCGCGCGCAGCGCGCAATAAAATTGCGCCGCGCAGCGGCGCCAAGCGGCGCCGCAGGCGCCGCCTGGCGGCGCGCAGCGCCGCCGTAGGCGGCAAGCTCAGACGCGTCGATTAAGGCCCCCCCTGAGCCCGTTAATTTGCACTACTTTTCACTTTCCCCGTAGTTAACGCCCAATACGGCGCATTTTCCAGCCTCTGTGGAGCCCTGTGCGCTGCTAGATGTGGCTGTGGGATGGTCGCTGCCACTCATCCTGCATCTTATTCCATTGGCACTGACGGGAACTGCGTAAGTTGAGCGCCTGCGCCGCGTAAACAAGGGACACTGTGAACAGAGGTGTGAAGAAAAAAAAGTGTTAGGATTGGCCGAAGCTGGTTAGGGCTCATCAGCCCCATCACTAGCGATATGGGAACAAGCTTCGGTCGCTCACCAAGCCCTCATTTCGATCCCCCCACTCTCAAAACATTGCAAGGCCCAAGGGCCAAGGCGCGTAGGCGAACGTAGGCAGTAGGGCCGGGGCGAGGCTACAGGGAAAAAAAGGGCCGAGGCCGCGCCTCTTGGAGCATGGGTACGTGAAATATGCAAAACTGACGTGTCATATTTAACCAACTGTGCTCGGCAAGTGCGTCCCCCTCACGTCCCCCTTCGGGACCTTCGATCACCGTCACCGGCACGTCCACTGCTGCGCGTGTTTTCAACGTCCCGTCAAGCTCAAGGTACAAGGTGAGTCGACTATGTAGACTATGATGAAGATAGATGTTTCATACTTCCACCGTGTATCGCCTATGTACGAATTTACATGCTAACCACTGCGTCCTGTACGCTATAACTCCCCAATCTCCTCGTTAAGTTCATCACCATCAGCCGCGCATCCGCCAGGGCAACGCGGTAAGGCAACGGCAGCCGTCAGGTCGCCCGCCACGGCGCCCCACGCCGCCACTGCAACCACCGCAGGATGATCCGCCTGCGGCGGGCTCCGGCGACGCCTGCGGCGGGCTGTCTTCGGCAGCGCCTGCGGCGGGCACCTCCGGCGGGCAAGCCTGCACCTCCGGCGGCACCTGAGGCGGGCGGTCTTGGACGGTGCCTGCGGATGGCGGTCTCCGGCGGCGCCTGCGGCGGGCCGTCTCCGGCAGCGCCTGCGGCGGGCCGGCGAGCCTACGTACCGTACGGCGGCTGCAGGTGAGCCTACTTACCGTACGGCGGTGGGCGGCGCCTTCGGCGGGCGGGTCCGGTGGCGCCGGCGGGATAGCCTACCTGCGGTGGCGGCTGCGGCAGGCGGGCGCGGGCTCGGTGAGGCGGGGGCTAGAGCTTGGCGCGGAGGTCGGGCGGCGGCTGCGGTGGGACTTAGCGGCGTTGTAAGTACTGTTGGCAGACGCGCCCGTTAGCGCGCCCCCCGAAGGGAACGCAAAAGAAGTCACTCGACACCGTCGTCGCGTGACGACGACGGTGTCGAGTAACGACGATGTCGTGGCGACCGGCAGCTATCCCGCCGCCTGATTGCTGTCTGCCGCCATCGAGCAAAGCAGTCAGCCGCGTTCTTGGAAACCCAGCGTCGCCGGCTGCTCCACTGTCAGGTCGATTGCAACGCCCTCATTCGCCGAGCGTGGATCAGGAACATGCCGCTTGTCCCACGCGTCCATGGACGCGAGCTTCGGCCCGCTCAGCTGCGCCTTTGGCTCGAGGCGGATCATGTCGAGGTCCGCGGTCGGCACAAGCTTTCCGAAGCGCAGCCCACGCAGCGCGAAGTCCTTGATAAACCGCACCCTTGCTGTGTCATGCTTATCGTTGCGCCCGCCCTTGTTGCGCTTGTGCACGTCGGCGAGCACTTGGAGCAGCTCGGCGTGCTGAAGGACGGTTTGGTCGGCAGTGGCGAGCGGCGGTGAGAGTACCATCTTCGCGCTGGTGGGATGGCCGCGTCGGCAACCGAGAGCTCCGCCAGTACCTGGGCCAATGGCGCCGGCCCCCAATGGGGGCCGGCGCCACTGTGGGATTCTACCGGCACCGAATTGTCGCCTCCCCCAGAAAGTTGAAGTTTTGGGTCCGGGCGAACGCGCACTTGTGGTGTGAGTGTGGTCCCGCGGTGAGTGGGAGGCGACCTCTCCACGGCAAGGCGGCACTCATGGACATGCTCCCCGAGGCGCATGGGGACCGCTTCGTCGTGCCGCGCGCAATCACAATCGAGCAGCTGGAGGGATGCAAGCGCCGAGCGCGCATGCAGCTCCCCAAAGGCGTCCTGTACAGAGATTTCTACCCCTCCATTGTTGTGACGTATGCATCGGGTCGCCGTACCAATCGCAAAGACGCTGCAGACGACTGCGAAGGCTCCGGACCCGGCGTGATGTACGCCATGGGGCTGATGGAGTTCTTCCACGAGCGCGGCCTGCAGTGCTTCTCCGGGCTGCAAGTGCCCCCGGGCGTGGACTGGGAGACCTTTATGCTGCGCCTGACTGGCGAGAACGGGAAGCGTGAGAAGCCCAAGGTGCTCATCATCATCCTCACCGCGGGATTGTTCCACTCAAGGCCCTGCCTGAAGGAGATTGACACGGCCATCAAGAACAAGATCGCTCTCCTACCGGTGCGCTTTGAGGACAATTTGCCTGCCAAAGAGGAGCAGTGGACGAACCTCGACGACCCGGACTGGGAGATGCGGAAATATCGAGTGCAGGAGAAGCTCAACTCGCTCAATAACATCCCCAACCCCGGCACGGTGCTCAACAGAGCCACAGCCCTCGAAGACATCGTGGCGGAGCTCGAGAAACATCTTCCGGCACCGGCGAGCCTTGCCACGAGCACGCCCACGCCGCAACCGCCTCCGCCCACCAAACCCGCCGGTGGGCCGTCAAGGGGGCCGCGCTTCCCCGTCGGCAGCCGCGTGTACGTGGATCAAGGCCACGGAGAGAAGCGGCTCGCCCATGTGACGACGTACGATGCGGCGAATGGCGCGTACGTGGTGGAGTTCGGAGAGCGTGGCTCCGGCGAGCTAGATACGTGCTTCGACCAAGATCTGCGAAAGGCCGACGGCCCGCTTTCGCAGCTCATCGACCATGCTCGCGACAAGGTGGGGAGCTTGTTCGGAGTCAACCCCGTGGTCATGGAGCGCGAGGATGCGACGGTCATGGAGCGCGAGGGTGAAACGAGGAACGCCGCTGCCTCCAAGCCCACGCCGAGCCTCCCTGATCTACATCCCAGTGCTGCACTGGCACAGGCCGCACCACCGAGCGCTGTTCGAGGGCCAGCAGGCCCTGTCTCGTGTAGGTTCTGGATGATCAAGGCGGACTTCCTGCGCACCTTCTCCGGCAAGAACCTGCCCTTTTTCCAGGAGCTGCGCGCGAAGCACCCGAGTGCGTTCGTCGAGGTGACCATCAGCTATGAAGAGGTGGTCCGCGGGACACATGTCGAGAAGATTCTGTCCATCTCCCATCGCTGGATGGTCACTGCTCAGCCCGACCCCGACGGCGAACAGCTCAAGGCCATCAAGGCCTTTCTCGTTTCGTCGGCTGGCAAGCGGATCGAGCTCGTGTGGATCGATGGCGGCTCCATGCCACAGCACCAGCCTTCCATCGGCCTCATTCGCAGCGTTGAGGACACGTCCGATTTCAAGACCATGCTGTCGCAGGTCTGCGCCGCACTTTTCCTCGGACACCGCTCTTTCCTCGCCACCCTTTCCCCACATCCCGCCATTGCTTTCCACCATTCATTTGCGCGCAGGTCAACATGCTCTTCCTGGGCACGACCGTCCTCATCCTCTACGACCTCTCGTACGCGTCCCGCTTCTGGACGCAGTTCGAGGCGTGGCTGAGCATGCAGTTTGCGACACCCAACGGCCTCAAGTCGGCGGTTGGCACGAAAAACGCGCGCTACCACATCGTGTGCATCCAGAATGCTGCCGAACATGCTGAGCTGTACACAAAGGTGCTCGTCGACACTTGGGCCAACAAGACGCCTCAGCAGGCCTTCGACTTTCTCTCCAAACCGGACGTGACGGTAACCAACCTAAGCGACAAGCAAGGGCAGCTGCCCCAGATCAAGGCGCTCAACGTGACCGTGCAAGGCGCGTTCCAAAGGATCGATGCGCAGCTGCTGCAGCGGGTTGCAGCGAGTGCCGCGGCGGTGGAACGTGCAAAGGCCGCGCTCCAGAAGGGCGAGCGTGAGTGCCAGGAGGCCAAGGCGCGAGCGGAGGCTGAGTGCCAGGAGGCCAAGGCGCGAGCGGACGCCAAAGTGGTGCCCCTAGCAGGGGTGATGACAAGGACGGAGGGCGAGGCGGCGGCCGCGCGCGAGGCCAAACAGACGCACGTACTGGCGATCAAGCGCGGCGTGATGCCGATGTTGATGGAGCGGGAGGCGGCTCTGCCGCCTAGACTCAAGCTCGAGGGCGGCTCGCTGCCTGGCGCCGCGGCCCAGTACGCGGGCTTCTACATGCTCGACGGCACGCTTGTCAACGGCCGGCCCGCGTGGAAGCACACAAACGGACGCTGCTGGGTTGCATTCGACGGAGCTGACTGGCGTGGGCAGCCCGAGGCCGACCTTGGTCAGAAGAGGGGCGCTCTGATGCTCACGGACGCAGACACTGCCAGCCCGGATGCGAGCTCCGCGACGTGGCAAGCATGGACGGGCTCTGCGTGGTCTGCGCAGCCGGCGCTTAAGTGCACCGTTGCGACCGCCGCGGAGCTGTCGGCCGCGCAGGCGGCCGCAGAAGTTCGCGCGAAAGAGGAGCGTCGCGCCGCGCAACTTCGCGCTAAACAGGAGCGTCGCGCTCAGGCAGAAGTATCAGTCAAGCATTTCCGCGGCCCCTGCGCCGCCAACTGCAAGCCACTGGCGCAGTGCTGCTGCGTCTCGGCGGACGGCGAGGCGATCTTTTGCTGCGTGCCCACGGAGCGCGGCTACAACTTGCCGTTGGGCCTTCACATGTTCTTGTGCCCTCAGCTGGGGTGCGATCCAAAGGGGGGCTTGAGTTCCGTAGACAAGCACTTCCGCGGCCCCTGCGCCGACTGCTGTAAGCCACTGGCGCCGTGCTGCTGCGTCTCGGCGGACGGCGAGGCGATCTTTGGCTGCGTGCCCACGGAGCCGATGTACTTTCTGCCGGCGTGCCTCCACATGGCCTTGTGCCCGCAGCTGGGGTGCGATCCGAAGGGGGGCGATAAGGACATGGATTGCATGCAGCTGTGCTCGGGCACTTTGGTTTATACTCTCTTGGTTTGCTGCATTCAAAACTACTTTGGAAAACAACTGCTTTGGTAGCTCCCCGAAGGATTCGAACCCGCAGCCTTTCGCACCGCTCGGCTCGGCCCCCGCCCCGCGCTCCCCTCGTGTGCTCCCACCTCTGAGCGCCCCCCTGCCCCTCACGCCTGCTCCACCCGGCTCGCTATGCTCAGGGTCTGTTGCTGGAAGTGGAGATGTGGCAGCTCGACGTGGCGCTGCTGCAAGATGTAGCTGCATGAAGTAGCTGCGAGCCTCCCTCGGACCAGCCGCAAGAAGCGTGCCTTCCCCCCCATGAGCGGCGGCGCTGCCTCTCCGGGGGGGTGTCTTCCCGCCGTGCATGCGCCACCGCCGCTCAGCATTCGCGACCTCACGCGGTGAGGCTCCGCGCGCACCGAGTGTCGCGTTCTGCATCGTGCAGGGCAGCGTGCTGCCCTTTGGCGATGCACCGTGCGTCTCTTCAACGGCCGCGATAGCAGGGGCAGAGGGCGCCCTGTCTCCGCCGCTAGAAAGCCACGAGAAAAGCCACGAGGGACTGCCATGAGTTTGCATCCATGTCTGCAGTACGGTGGCATCCGCGAGGAGAGAGCAGCGATCGTCGGCGTTCGAAAGGGTCTTGCTACAGGCCGAGAGTGTGACGGGAGGGTGGCGCGTCGTGGGGGCGCGAAAAGTCGAGATATGTTCGAACGTGTGGGTAGCGCCGGTGTAAAATAAAGAGTAACGAGTTGTACCGTAACGAAATCAATTCAACGAAAATCGAAGCGACCGTTTCGGTACGTTTCATAAACGATTCGCACACACTGGCGCGGTGAATGGCGTACAGCCTCGAGTAGATAGAGTGGAGCGCTCTCTGTGCTCACCACAGCGCTCTGTCTGTGCTCTCTCTGCTCTCTCTGCTCTCTCGCCTGGTCTCCCAAGCGAACAAGGGTCCGACAGCGGCGTCCGTCATCGCGCGTAACCGCCTGTTGAGACACATCGAGATCGAGGCTCGTCAAGCGCTTCTCGATTCTCGTTCGTGTTCCTAAAGCGCGCGCCGCGGCCCTGCATGCAAGTGCTCACCACGGCGCGACCCGCGTCGCCGCGGCCCAGTCTCGGAGCGCGCCGAGCATGCGTAGCGGCGCCGCTGCATGCAAGTGCTCACCACGGCGCGGTCCGCGTCGCCGCAGCCCAGTCTCGGAGCGCACCGAGCATGCGTAGCAGCGCCGCGGGACGTCCGACGCGGCTGCGCGCATGCAAGAGCAGCTTGGCCAGCGCGAGGAGCCGTTGGGTTTCGTCAAGCCGGCCGTTGGCCTGCGCGAGGAGCCGTTGGGTTTCGTCCAGCCGGCCGTTGGCCTGCGCGAGCGCGTCCCGGCACGCCTTCAAGTCGCGCACGGCGCGCGTGCGCAGCGCGAGTGCTTGCTCCTTGTCGGTGCGCTCGGCCGCGAGCGCCGTCCTGGGCGACGGCGCGTCGTCTCGAGCGCCGGTGGCGCCGTCCTGGGCGGCGGTGCGTGGGGGCGACGCGGGCACGTACGTGCGGGGGGGCGAGGAGGCGGTGCTCGCGACGACGCGCGCGCCACCGAGATTCGGTCCGAGATTCGGTCCGAGATTTTGTCCGAGATTGAGCGCTCGGCGCGCGCCGACGCCGTCCGCGGCCGCGGCGCTCACGACGGCGCTCGCGTCCGTCGGGGTCGCGCCGTGGTGAGCGCCGGGGAGGGAGCCCCCGGGCGAGGCGCCGTGGTGAGCGCCGGGGACGGTCGAGGCGCCGTGGTGAGCGCCCGGGAGGGAGCCCCCGGGCGAGGGGACGGTCGAGGCGCCGTGGTGAGCGCCGGGGGACGTGGGGGGGGCGAGGAGCAAGGAGGATTGTCGCATCTTTCGATGGAGTGCACGGAGCTGCGCCTCGAGCTCAGCACGCTCGCCCACCTGATGAGGGAGGCAATCAGGTGCACTCAGGTGCACTCAGGTGCAATCAGGTGCATTCAGGTGCAATCATGTGCAATCAGGGGCACACGCTTGCGCACCACAACGTCCAGCTGCCGTGCTCGCTTCTCATGCGCTGCGGCGGTGCGTTCGAGTAGGCCTAGCTTGTGCGCGTGCTCCTCCTGCACGCTCACCTGATGAGTGAGGCCATTGCATGCCATCAGATGCGTATGTAGAACGCTCTCAGAGTGCAATCAGAACGCAATCAGTCGCAATCAGAACGCAATCAGGCTCACCGCTCGGCGCTTCTCGGCCTCGAGCTCGGCAGTTAGGGCGTTCACCTGCAAAGGAGGGGGGGCGCCGTGGTGAGCACTTGCATTCACGGCCGCTTGACGGAGCGAGGGCGCGCTCACCTCGGCGCGAAGTGCAATCAAGTGCAATCAAGGCGCGCTCACCTCGGCGCGAAGTGCGGAGCGTTGCTTCTCGACCGTCTGCAACTTGCCTGATGAGGGAGGCAATCGGCCTGATGAGTGAGGCAATCAAGGGAGCGTGATGCTTCTCGACCGTGTGCAACTTGCCTTTGATCACATCGACCTCGCGACTCGCTGCGGACTGCGCATCTTTGGCGATCCCCTCGGCGGTGCGCGCCGTGGAGCGCGCCACCTGATGAGGGAGGCAATCAGCCTGATGAGGGAGGCACTCAGACTGATGAGGGAGGCAATCAGCATGCCAATTACTGGGCCAGCCAGCCAGCACACAACGGCACGCCTGCTGCCCTGTTCGCGGTGCGCACGTCGAGCAATCAAGGGCAATCAATGGCAAACAAGGGATATCGCACCTCGGCTGCCTTGTTCGCGGTGCGCACGTCGAGCACCGTTCGGATGCGCTCGTGCGCATGCACCGCGACCGCCCAGCGGTGCAATGCATGCGCACACCGGCCTCTGCCGGCGGCGGCGAGGGAGGCGCGGAGCAGACACGCCGCGAGGGTTCGGCGGGTGGCGCCCACCTGATGAGGGAGGCAATCAAGCGCAATCCATCGCAATCCATTGATTGCAGGCATGTCGCGAGCGGTTGGGCGGGTGGAAATCAAGGGCCATCAAGGGAGATCGAGGGAGATCGCACCGCCTTTTGCAGCTGGAGCACGCGACGGGTCTGGGCATCGCCCGCCTGATGAGGGAGACACTCAATGACGTCATCAGAGGTCATCAGAGGCCCTCAGAAGTCATCAGAGGTCATCAGAGGCGTCTGGGCATCACCCGCAATTAGCATGATGAGGGAGGCAATCAGCCTGATGAGGGAGGTAATCAGACTGATGAGGTATTTAATCACCTGGATCGCCTCCTGCAGCATCCCCTGCGTCTCCGACTCGCGTTGCCGTTGAGTGCGAAGCTCGACCAGCTCCATTCTCATCGCCGCCGCCTCCGCCTCCGCCGGCGCGACGGCAGCGGCGGCGGCGGCGGCGGCGGCGAGCTGTGCGGCAGCGCCGGCCGCCTTCGCCACAACCGCAGCTCTCCAGCGCCATAGTGAGCGCGCGCACGCCTCGCGCGGCGCCGTGGTGAGCATCACGAGCGGTCGGATCGCTCGGCAACGCGCGGCGCCCAGCCTTGCCTGACGGAGGGACGAGGGGGAGGGGACGGGCGCCGTGGTGAGCGCTCGCATGCCAGGCGAGGTCGTATGGCGCCGTGGTGAGCACTCGCATGCGAGGTGAGGTGTCCAGATTAGGTTCGAGGCCCGTGGCTTTTGCCTGGAGGAGTTGGCGCAATCAAGCGCAATCACGCGCAATCAGGCGCAATCAGACCGCAATCAGGCAATCACCTGGAGGAGTTGGCGCACTGCCTCCTCATCGACGGTGGCGATGGCCGGGCGGCGGGCGGCGAGTGCGACGGCGAGGCGCTGTTCCGAGCGCTTGCGCTTCATGGCGCTCACGAGGACGCGCCATCGCGCGAACCGTGGCGCCGTCACCTGATGAGAGAGGCAATCAGAGAGGCAATCAGACGGTCACCACGTTACGCTTGAGGGCGCAATCATACGCAATCTGACGCAATCTGACGCAATCTGACGCCAATCTGAGGGCGCTGTTCACACCTCGTTACGCCTGAAGGCACAGAGCCGACGGAGGGACGTTACCTCCTCTTGCAACGCCGCCATGGTCTGGTTGGAGCTCGACCCTCCCAAATAAGGATGGGATCCATCGTCGGAAGGGCACGGCGTCGAGGCGCGTGAGGCCACGTGCGAGCTCGCGCGAGATCGCTCGCGTTGTGACGTGGCAACCAGCTGGTCTGCGCGCCGCTGCGCCGCCGACAAGTCCTGATGAGGGAGGCCATCAGGTGCGATGAGGGAGGCCATCAGGTGCGATGAGGGAGGCCATCAGGTGCAATGAGGGAGGCCATCAGGTGCGATGAGGGAGGCCATCAGGTGCGATGAGGGAGGCCATCAGGTGCAATGAGGGAGGCCATCAGGTGCACTCAGACGTGTCATCAGGGTGGCCATCGGAGGGGTCATCAGCCGTCATCAAGCCACCATCAGCCACCATCAAGCCACCATCAAGCCGCCATCAAAGCTACCTTTTCAAGCTGCTCGATGTGCGCACGAGCCACCGCGAGCTGGCGGCGCATCTCGCGAATCTCGCGCTCGCGAGATTGCCACTCCGACTCGGACTTGAACACCAGACCGCCACCGCGCGCCGTCTCGGGCGCCAGCGCCGTATCGGGCACCGCCGGCGCCGGCTCGGTCGGAGCGCCCGGCGCTCGAGACGGCGCCCGACCCAAATTAAGGCGTCCGTCCTTAGTTCGAGGTTCGTCAGCCGAGCTCGGCGCGAGCTCGAGGTTCGTCAGCCGCTCCTGCAGCTTTGCGTTCAGCTCGAGCTCGGAGGTGAGCGCGGCGCGCAGCCGGTCCGCTTCGTCAGAGGCCATCTCGCCCTCGAGCGCGCAGGCGCAGACCCACCAGCAGTGCCACGCCCGCCGCAGCGCTCCCGCCGCGCTTGCATCCAGCGCGAGGCCGAGCTTGTCGGTCGCATAGCAGCGGCGTACCTAATTAGGGAGGAGGCGAGGGCGCGCGCCGTGGTGAGCACCCGAGGAACCTCCATACAAATACGGCAAGATCCAGATCGCAATCTGATGCATCGCCATCACTCGCAATCAACCATCATCATTCGCCATCAATCGCCATCAATCGCAATCAGCGGCGCACTAGGGCGTTCGTCGCCTCACTCTCCATGAGCGCCCGCCGCAACGCGTTCGTCACCTCACCCTCGGTCGCCGCACTCGACGCGCCGTCGTGGGCGCACCGTGGCTCGGGCGCCGCGGCTCGTCTGCTCGCCCCTCCCAAATTAGGGTTAGCGCTCGCCTCTCCCAAATTAGGGTTGGAGCTCGCCTCTCCCAAATTAGGCACCGCGGCTCGTCTGCTCGCCGCCTCGGCCGCGGGCGACCTCGGGGCGTCGTGTTGAGCGCCCGTGTACGCCGCCGTGCTGGGCACCGTCTTGGGCGCCATCCTGGGCGCGTGGCTGGGCGCCGTGCTGGGCGCCATGCACCCGCCCTGACCGCCCTGACCGGCGCCCGCCCTGACCGCCGTCGCCTCCGCCTCCGCCCTGGCCATGGCCGCCGCCATCGCCTCCGCCCTAGCCTCCGCCATCGCCGCCGCCGCGGAGGCCGCTCGCGCCTCCGCCTTGGCCGCCTCCGCCTCCGCCCTCGCCTGCATGCAAGTGCTCTCCACGGCGCGCGACTCCGCCTTGGCCGCCTCCGCCTCCGCCCTCGCCCCCCTGGCCTCCGCCTTCGCCGCCTCGGCCGCCACGAGCGCCGTCGCGAGCTGCGCCGAGGCTTCGCGAGCAACGGCCAAGCGCCCTGCATGCAAGTGCTCATCACGGCGCCCGGCCGCATCCAGGGCCAAGCGCCCTGCATGCAAGTGCTCCTCACGGCGCCCGGCCGCATCCGAGGCCAAGCGCCCAGCATGCAAGTGCTCCTCACGGCGCCCGGCCGCATCCGAGGCCAAGCGCCCAGCATGCAAGTGCTCCTCACGGCGCCCGGCCGCATCCAGGCCGCCGTTCGTCTCGTTGACGAAGCCGGCGGACGCGCGGAGCGCCGTCATCTCGAGCTCGGAGGTTGCGATCTGCCGTCGGAGCTCAGATGCGTGCGCACGGAGCGCCGTCATCTCGAGCTCGGAGGTTGCGATCTGCCGTCGGAGCTCAGAGGCGTGCGCACGGAGCGCCGTCATCTCGAGCTCGGAGGTTGCGAGCTCGGAGGAGAGCTCGGCCGTCGCGACGCTCAGCTGCAGAACCTGCCCGTCCGCCTCGTCCACGGCGGCGCGCGCCTCGTCGCGCTCCGCGCACGCCGCATCGCGCTCCGCGCACGCCGCGTTGCCCTCGGCACACGCCGCATCGCGCGCCGCGCGCAGCTCGTCCGCTTCGTGCGTCCACGCCGCCAATGAGTGCGTCCACCGAGCCTCAGCCGACGAGTGCTCGCGCGGCTGCTGCTTGCGCCGTGCCAGCGTGCGCCGTTGCTCGTCCACCTCGACGATGAGTGCATCCAGGTCACCTGATGAGGGAGGCCATTGCATGCCATCAGATGCGGGAGGCCATTGCATGCCATCAGATGCGGGAGGCCAATGCTTGCAATCAGATGGGCATCCAGGTCACCGAGCAAGCTTTGGAGTGAATGTGAATGGAGCGGGACAGTGGAGAACTCGTCGCCGCCGTCAAGGCTGGGCGAGCTGGGCCGTTCATCTGCCTGCGCGAGATTCTCAACGGCCGCCTGGAAGAGGTCGGCTTTGCCGCCCTTCCCCTCGAGCCAGCGCGTGACGAGCCTCGCCCAGCGCTGAGTGCGCCTGCCTGGCCCCGTGACGGCGAGCACTGCTGCTCTCGACACCCTGCTCTTGTAGTCAGGTTCGTGGTAGCCAGGGTCGGCTAGCATGATAAGGTGTGTGTGGGCGCGGCACCCACAGTGCCGCCGTCGCGCGTCCCATTCATGGTCACCATCGGCGGGAACGCGCGGTAGCGTTCATTATGAATACACACAACACGGTAGCGTTCACAGGCCGCGCGGTACCCGCCATGGAGGTGTGAATGTGTGTGTGTGTGTGTGACTTCTAACACAGGTTCAAGAGAGCGTTAGAACCCCCATGAACCCCTGGGCCTCTCGCACAGTGTGTGATTCACACTGAATGGGTGCCGGCGGGTGACACAAGTGCGTCTCAGCTCTCAGCTCGCCTGTAGTCACAGTGGAACAGCGAAGCATGCAGCGGGCAATTGGCATCGCGAGCGCGCGCGCGCACTTTTTTCGCGCCGCATGATGGCTGTCGCACCATCCCGGCCCAATCTAAAGATCTAGAGACCAGTGCGGATGGCCTTTGCCTCCCGAGTCCGGAGCCTCAACAACCCTCCCCATGCTGGGTGGGGTGCGCTGCGCAGCGCCAACTGTCGGCACGAGGCCATTGTTGATCTTTATCGGGCTCGATTGATGGCCTTCGGTGGGCAAGCCGCCGGTAGGCAAACCGGTAGGCAGGCCGTTGAGCAGTCCGGTGGGCGGCCCTCGACGACGATCTTGGGGCGGAGCTGTGAATAGAGGAGGCGCTGTGTTGGTCGGGGCTGTGAATAGAGGAGGCGCTGTGTTAGGCGAGCTCACGCCGAGACCTTGCTTGATGGGAGTGGTCTTGGTCTTGGCCTCGCTGCTCGTCCCGTCCATATTAGGCAGATCGTGCTTGCTGCCCAATGTGGGTGTTGTCGCCTTGGCACCGCCCGTCGTCGTCTCTTCCACACCGCCGCTGCTTGCATGCAGCTGCCCGTTCACACCAACGTTCACACCTTGGCTCATACTCGTCGTCGGCGGCCTCGTTCTCGCGACAGCGCCGTGCCACAGACAATGAACGAGGGGTGTGAGCCACTCTGGCCACTCGTAAGACGCCACGGCTTCAGCCCCGTTCACCGCTGGCCTCATATTCACAGCAGCTCCCGGCCCGATGCTCGCGCTTCCTAATATGGGAGTTTTCGCGCCACCTCCCAAACTAGGTGCGCGCGCGAGGCTTGCGGTTGGCCGCAGGTTTGCTCTGAGGTTGGCCAGTGGGGATCTCTCCGAGTTCATCTCCGAGTTCATCTCCGAGGGAGCTGCTGCAGCTGCTGCCGTGCTCGGGAAGGGTCCGCTTCCTAATATGGGTCGCGTGCGGGACTCGAGGCGGGCGGCGCGAAGGGATTTGCGGGCGGCGGCGAGGACGGGGTGCTCTGGGTTCGCGAGTGAGGGGGGTTTCGAGGGGGGCGACCGCGTATGGGGGGGTGACCGGGTATGAGGGGGGGGTGGGATGAAGTCGGTGGGAAGGATGCTGGTAGATGGGGCGATGACGGGGGAGAGGGGTGAGAGGGGGACGGAGCTCGGGGAGATGGGACGAAACAAGGCAATCGTCGGGCTCTGCAGCCGTTCCAACGCCCCGCCCAGATCTCCCGCTCGATCTCCCGTCAGCTCCGAAGAAGACCTCCCGTCCGATCTCCCGTCCGATCTCCCGTCCGAGCGCGCGCTGAGCGGCCGTATGGCCAAGGGGACCACCAGAGGAGCGCTAGACGAGCTAAGCGAGGGCGTCGTCATGCGCAGCGCGCCGAGCGTTGCATCGAGCGCCGTCTCGAGCGCCGTCTCGGGCAGGCCCATCGGCGCCGAAGCTATCAGTAGTGGACGAGGCGGTACGCGTGGATCCGTGCCGGGTGGATTCGCGGTGGATTCTCGGTGGATACCGAGTGTCGAGAATCCACCGAGATTCGTGCCGGGTGGATTCGGGGTGGATTCTCGGCGGATACCGAGTGCCGAGAATCCACCGAGATTTGTGCCGAGTGGATTCGGGGTGGCGCCATCGGCGGCGGCGTCGTCTGCGGCGGCGTTGGCGGAGGCGCTCTCCTGTTTCCTCTGCTCGGTCGCCTTACTGAGAGCTGTTTGGATCGCCTCCTCCTCCGCCGCCTTCTCCTCCGCCGCCTTCTCCGCCGCCGCCTTCTCCTCCGCCGCCTTCTCCTCCGCCGCCTTTTCTGCCGCCGCCTTCTCCTCCGCCGCCTTCTCCGCCGCCGCCTTCTCCTCCGCCGCCTTCTCTGCCGCCGCCTTCTCTGCCGTCGCCTTCTCCGCCGCCGCCTTCTCTGCCGCCGCCTTCTCCGCCGCAGTCTTCTGCGCCGCCTCCTTCTCCTCCGCAGTCTTCTGCGCCGCTGCCGCCTGCGCCGCTGCCGCCTGCGCCGCCGCCGCCTCCGCCGCCGCCTCACGTGCTGATGGCGGCAACGCGTGTGGCGCTGGAGCTAGCAGCAGCGGCGCAGACGGAGGCGGCACGAGATCAGGCACGATACCCGGAGACACAAGTGGCAGCGGCGCAAGCGGACGAGCAGCGAGCCATGCAGAGGGTGCAGTCGACTCCCCGAGCGGCCGAGCGGCTATCTCAGCTACTACTACCTCGTCGCTGCTGGAAGTCGTCGCTCCGACAGTCGATGAGGATGGCGCGGAGATCAGCCATGACATGTTCTGGAGCTCCTCGATCTTCTGTCTCAAGATCATGTTCTCCGCTAGAGCTTCGTCGAGCTGCGCCTGCAGTGAAGCGGTCCTCAACTGCTCGGTCCTTGCTCGCAGATGGCTCGGCCAGTTGAGAACTCGGGGGAAACTGAGGGTGCGGCGTTGCCTTCGCTCGGCGACGGACATTGACGCGCTTCAAAATGAAGCAATTCCCCAAACTCAACGGTTTTAGGAAATCTCTGCATGCTTCGAGTGCTGTCGCGCGCGCGGGGCTTCTCACGGGAACGCGCCGCTGCCTCGAGGACGTTCCTGAGAAGAACATTCACAGCACACGCACGATTCACGCGGCGCGGATGCGAGCGCTGCCGATCACGCTCGTGGCCATCACATCGGTTGCAGCCCAGTGCGACCGCTGGGCAGCCGCAGGAGAGTGCACCCGCAATCCCGACTACATGCGCGTGCGTTGCGCCGACGAGTGCGCACAAGCAGCCAACGCAGCGCCACCACCGTCGCCTGCGCCTTCGCCGCTGCCAGTTTACACGAAGAGCGCGTGCGCAGCCTGGGCCGCCGCGGGCGAGTGCGCCCACAACAGGAACTTCATGAGCCAGTCGTGCTCCACGGCATGCCAGTGCGAGTCGTGGGCCAATGCCGGTGAGTGCACTCGCAACAGCGCATTCATGCTTGAAGGTTGCGCCGACGCGTGCACCAGATCGCCTCCACCGCCTCCACCACCGCCGCCTGCCGTCGAGTCCGAGTGCGTCAAGTGGGCTGCAGTGGGCGAGTGCGAGGCGAATGCTGCGTTCATGATGCACAGTTGCTCGGCCGCGTGCGAGGAAGCGACGCGACAACGGCCGTGCAGCATGAGAGCGTGCACGGGCTTGGCGGAGCATGCATGCGACGCGGATAGCATGCCTGTGGCCGCCGCCGCCAGCCCGACGGCGCCAGCACCATGGCATACGCTGCCGCAGCTGACGAACGCGCCGGCGCCAATCGCCGTCATCAACGAGGCCGAGGTGCCCGCGCGCCTTTTATGGGTCGATGGGCTCGGTCTGCATGCGAGTGCTCACCACGGCGCCCCACTCTCCCCACAGGTGCCCGCGCGCCTTTTATGGGTCGATGCACTCGGTGTGGAGCATGCATTCGGTGTGGTGATGCCCGGCGCCCGGCTGCAGCAACCTTCCTTTCTAGGCCACCGCTGGAGATCGCGCGAGATGCTCTCGGATCATGAGGCGCCAGATTCAGGGAGATTGCTGCTCGACTGGTACGCGAACACGCTGTTCGCCCGCGCGTCGTGCCGGTGCAACGCGAGTGACGAAGTCGCATTTCGTCAACGCACCTCGCTCCACGCTAGCTTTGGAGTCGATGCCGCGAACGCTTCGTCAGGTGCGACTGATTGCGACTGATTGCGCCTGATGAGCACTGATGTTGAGCACCCTCCCCGGTGTGCTTCGTCAGGTGCGACTGATTGCGACTGATTGCGACTGATTGCGCCTGATGAGCACTGATGTTGAGCACCCTCCCCGGTGTGCTTCGTCAGTCATGGTGCAGCTCATCGGCAGCTCCGCTGCCCACGTGGCAGTCTGGGGCGCGCGCCGTCCCGAGCGCCGCGTGGGCACGCTCCATCCACGTGGCTCGCTCGTCCCAAACGCGACCGATCAGCTCCTCGTCACGGGCGTGCGCTCGGGCGACGTGATCACGGTGACTGCGCCGGAGTGCCGCTGATGGCCACCATGTGATCATATGGTGAGATGATGACCGCTGATGAATGCTGATGGCCACTGATGAATGCTGATTGCCACCATGTGATCATATGGTGAGATGATGACCGCTGATGACCGCTGGCTTCCTTAGCTGTCCACTGATGAATGCTGATGACCACTGATGAATGCTGATGCCCACTGATGAATGCTGATGATGAATGCTGATGCCCACTGATGAATGCTGATGATGAATGCTGATGACCACTGATGATCGCTGGCTTCCTTAGCTGTCCAATGAGGTCTGCAATTCGGGGTTGAATTGGGAATTGCATGCAGACCTGATTTGGGGTTGAATCGGGAATTGCATGCAGGTGCGACGCGCGTTCGACGGGGCGCTTCTGATGGAACACGTGGCGTTAGACGTTCTCATCCCGGCGGCCGCCTGCGCTCAGGACGGCGCTCCGCCCGCGACGGCGCGCGCCGCCACCGGCAGCGCGGCCAGCAACGCTCAGTACGGCGCGAGCGCGTCGGCGAACCGAGCGGGTGCTGATGACCAAAGCAATCAGGTGTTCGAGGCGAAGCGCGCGTCGCTCGAGCGCCGTCGCAAGCAGCTTCGTCAAGAGTCGGAGAAGATGTTGGCCGCGCTCGCCCGCTTGAAGGAGCTCGATCCAAGCACCCTCGGCAGGTGCGGCTGATTGCGGCTGAGTGCGGCTGATTGCGGCTGAGTGCGGCTGATTGCGGCTGATTGCGTTGGCAGCTTGCCCGAGGCATTGCTCCAAGAGCGCTTAGCGATGGCGGCTGATTGCGTCTGATTGCGGTTGATTGCGTTGGCAGCCTGCCCGAGGCATTGCTCCAAGAGCGCTTAGCGATGGCGTCCTCGGCCCTCGGACTCGACGCGAAGGCAGCCGAGGCGCTCGAGAAGAACGTCGACCCGACGGCTCCAAACTCCAAAGCGGCAAGGGCGGCAAGGGCCGGATCATCATCGTCATCATCATCATCATCATCATCATCATCAAGGGCGGCAAGGGCCGGATCATCATCGTCGTTGTCGTTGTCAAAGGCTCCAATCAAAAATCCAATCAAGGCTCCAACATCCAAAGCTGCGAGGATAGCGAGATCACACGAGATCACACGAGATCACACGAGGAGAGCGAGGCCGCGCGAATCCGCAGCCGGAGCGGCAGCCGCAGCAGCGACCGTAACAACAGCCACCACAGCCGCAGCTCAGGAAGAGCGACAGGTGGCGACGGGCACTCTGAAGCCGGTACGCAATCAACCGCAATCAGCCGCAGCGCCGGATGACCGACAGGTGGCGACGGGCACTCTGAAGCCGGTACGCATCGGAGGGAGACAGAGCGCGGCAGCGCTCGAGACAGCGCGAGATGCAGCAGGCACGAGCCCGCTTCCTCAGGTGGAGATGCATGATGAGCTTCGATAGTTCGAGAGAAGATTAGCTGTGATTTAGGAAAGTAGATGATATGTAATATATATAGCCGGTAGTAAATCTCCAAAGGATGTTTCGTCACTAGGGCTACCGGTACCAGACCTCCCACCGTATATGGATATAGTTTCTTAGTTGAAGAGCGCGCTCAAAGACGAAGAGACGCCTCGCCCTCGAGTTTAGGCGGTCGGCTGTGTGTTGTGGATACATTCGCATGAAAGCACCAAGAATCGAGAACGCCGAGATGTCGTTGACCTAATCGTTGACCCCTTTATCAATTTCGGTTCCAAGTTCAAGTTGCATGCACACTTGAATTGCTTCCGCAATCGGAGATGAGATACACGTGTGCTGGTGGTTCGCCACTTTGCTTCATGCCGCCGTTCTCGCACGAAATGGATGGCGCACCGCCCCTTGGCGAGGGACTCTCGATGGCCGAAGACTTCATACAAGAGCATCTGAAGAGCTCGAACCTATCCGAGCGCGAGCGTGCCTTGCTCGCGCGCGCGATCGGTCGTTCGTCAGCTAGACCCGAGGCGACGTCAGAGCTCATGCGCTCCTCCGAACTTGCGGACCTGCAGGACCTCGATTATGTTCTGACGCCGAATTTGCGCGAGAACACCGTGGTAGGGCGTGCCTGGAAGCGGCATCAAGAAGCGGACGAAGCCTCGGACGCAGCTGGTGGGGCTGTTGAGGAAGGCGGGTCTGCATGGGCTCCAAATAAGGAAGGCGGATCTGCAGCGCGGGACGACGACGAGGACGACGACGTCGAGGATGATGCAGAGGGGACCCGGACCAACATGAAGTATGATCGCGTGGCATCGTCTGCGGAAGTCTTCTTCAGCAAGCTCTCCAGCAAAGACCCCCAGCACCTCGAGCGAAAGAGGTCGATTGGGTTCGGTCTGCTCACCCTCGTGTTCCTAATCGGGCCTTGGCTCGTACTCGGGGTGCGGCGGCTTGGTGCTGGTGCTGGGGCATCCAACTCGGAGCACCAGCTCGCCGCAGTGGCCGTGGAGCCGTCGCCGCCACCTCCACTCTGGCCCTCCTTCTCGCCGCCACCATCCCCTCCGCCGCCCTCACCCCGACCCTCACCGCCGCCGCCGCCGCCGCCGTGCCCGACGCCACCCCCTCTGCCCTCGCCACCACCCTTGCCATCCCCCTCACCGCCCCCGGAGAGTCCGCAGAGCGTAGCCGAGCGAATCAACCGACGCTACCAGAGGGCACCCTACGAGCAGTGGACGGCCTCGGGCGCCCTGCCAGATGCAGGTAATTGCTCATTGGTTTCCTGATGGCCTCCCCCGTGAGTGCCTCCCTACTTGCCAATCGGTCCCTAATTGCCTCACCCGTGAGTGCCTCCTCTGTGCCTCCTCTCCCTAATTGCCTGCGTCATCAGGCGTGCTCGTGCACTGCTTCGACGGCCATACGTCTCGGGCCTTCATTGCACCCTCCGATTGCTCCGACATTGCTCACGGCAGCTGCCTCGTCTCAGCCTCAATGGTGGGTGTGGATTGGGAGATGTACATCTCTTACATCTCGGATTGGACACTGATTGTACACTGATTGTACACTGATTGTACACTGATTGTACACTGATTGTACACTGATTGGACACTGATTGGACACTGATTGGACACTGATTGGACACTGAGATGGTGGGTGTGGATTGGGAGACCTCTCGGATTGGACACGGATTGTACACTGATTGTACACTGATTGGGCACTGAGATGGTGGGTGTGGATTGGGAGACATCTCGGATTGGACACTGATTGCACACTGATTGTACACTGATTGGATCTGATTGGATCTGATTGCGATGTATGTGCGCGGCTTCAGAGGAACCGCATAGGATCCGCTCCACCCCCATTCCCTCTCTCTCATGGCACCTCGTATTCCTTATTTGGATGGCACCTCGGATTCCTTATTTGGATGGCACCTCGGATTCCTTCGCTGATACCTCGCTTACACATACCTCGCTTACACCTGGCTGAACGCACCCTAATCGCATCCTCCGGTGATTACATCCCTCACATCTGATTCCGTATCCATCCCTCAGCAGGTCTGTTAGCCTCCCGAATAGCAAGAGTGCCTATAGAATCGCATTCCCTAATTGCCTACTAATTGCCTACTAATTGCCCCCCTGATGGCCTCCCTCATCAGGTCTTCAGCCTCCAGAACCGCGCCCCGACTGGCGACCCTAACGGCAAAACGCTCCACGATTCCTTATTTGGTTGCCCGGGCGGGATCATTTTCCGGCCGGGCGTCACCGTCATCAAATGCGCAGCCCCGGGCGACTGCGGCGGCTACTGTCGCAGCTCCTGCCCAGTGCTCCCTCCTGACGCGGACCCTACCGGTCCAGGCTCCCTCCCGTCCGATTGTACGTGGGACGTGTCGAGCATTGGGGTCTACCTCGCCAGGTGAGAATCTGACGAATCTGATTGAGAATCTGACGTGCCGAGCATTGGGGTCTACCTCGCGAGGTGACTATGTGACGAAACCTGACGAATCCCATAGCGCGCGACGACCGTCACGAGGATGAATCCCATCTCACGAGGATGAATCCCATCTCACGAGGACGAATCCCTGATTCGAGTCTCTGACCTCACTCCTCTCTGATTGTGTCCTCTCATCTCAGGGATACCAACGAGCGTCGTGCTGGCGCCCACCGCAACAATATCTACAATGAGTTTTTGGTACGCGGGGGCGTGTGGAACGCGACTTACCTCCCCCAATCGCTTTCCCTAATTGCCTTCCTTCAGTGCCTTCCAAAGGGCCTTCCTTAAGTGTACCCTTGCCTCCCTCGTGTGGGACGTCAATTAGACGTCAATTAGACGTCAATCTGCCACGCACAATCGAAGCTGATTGCATCCCTCATCAGTCGGATCGCCTCCCTCATCAGGTACGCGGGGACGTGTGGGACGTCAATCTGCCACGCACAATCGAAGCCTTTGTGACGAGCAGCTCGGATACCCTCGCCCCCCACATCGACTTCCTTCGGACGTACGACCTCAACCCCGCCGACGTACCTCTGCTCAAGATGGGGTCTAACATTGACAGCCCGTTTGAGCCGGTGACTGTGACTGTGGAGGCGCCCACCTGCGAGTCGTGGTGCAATCAGTATACGTGCGCCAAGGCGGAGTGCGCCGGGTGCGAGATATGCACGAGATATGAACGAGATATGAACGAGATATGAACGAGATATGCTTGAGCGAGATTTGGGCGAGATTCGCACCAGCTCCAAATTGAAGCCGATCTGATTGCTTCTGATAACCTCCGATGACCTCTGATTGCCTCCCTCATCACAGGTGCATGCATTGCAAGCTCACCAAACAGGACGAAATCGCTGCTGCGATCGCTGCTGCGAACCAGATGCTCCAGGGGGCTAAGCTCCAGGCCCCCGGATGACGAAATCGCTGCTGTGAACCAGATGCTCCAGGGGGCTAAGCTCCAGGCCCCCGGATGACGAAATCGCTGCTGTGAACCAGATGCTCCAGGGGGCTAAGCTCCAGGCCCCCGGATGACGAAATCGCTGCTGTGAACCAGATGCTCCAGGGGGCTAAGCTCCAGGCCCCCGGATGATGATGTGCGGCCTGCACACTCAGCTCTTCGGGGGCATCGCTTATACCTTCTAACGCTTACCGGTGCCGATGCATGCCACAGGATGATGCGCAGAAGCGGCATGCACCCAATTATCGCTTACCGGTGCCGATGCATGCCACAGGATGATGCGCAGAAGCGGCATGCACCCAATGTGGGGACCTGTGGGCGGTTAGCATGCGCACCTAATGTGGGGTGTGCGGGGCATGTACTCATGTATACACGTATGGCGCCGCGGCCCGGCGGCCGCCGATGGAGAGGTCCAGCGGTGTTAGCGGTGAGGACCGAACTCATCGCCGATGCAACAGATGTCAGCCGAGATGCACCGAGATACGCCGCGAATCTCCAGATGTCAGCCGAGATGCTCCGAGATACGACGCGAATCTCCAGGATGTCAGCCGAGATGCACCGCGGCTCTCCACGCAGCACCGTAACACGGGAGGTCGGGGGGAAGTTGCGGTGCACATCCAGTCTGGATGTGCAGGGGTGGCCCGGCTCAACTGTGGCACTGTGCACGAACACAAAGGATGTGCGCGGATTCACGTTTCAAAACACATTTATTCCCTCGCGTCTTGGTGTGTACAGTAGTCTGTAGATGAGACTTACAAGTTAAATTGAGGGGATCGATGTCGCGCAAATTGGGTAACTAATTGGGGGGAAGGAATGCCCCTGGTCTGATCAAAAGCAGGGACGTCGATGCGCGTGCGGTATAAGCTGCACGAACCTGCACGTGCCGGTCGGGCGCGCCATAACGGTACCGCGCTGAGAACCTTCCGCACACGAGGGCCGCGCTCGGACGACCTACGTAGGACCGGTGACGCGGGACGCGGCTCCGGCCGCAGGGAGTACTTCGATATGGAGCGAGGCGCAGGCGGAGGCGCGGGCGAGCGCGCGCTTGAACAGGTGTTCAAGCAGCGCGTAAGCGGGGATGCGCGCTTGAACAGGAGTT
>Ga0210242_100227_pt1 | contig 46826 bp, 53 predicted proteins | sample ChrtobMeP5a_16mM_FD_155445 | JGI IMG/M metagenome (GOLD analysis project Ga0210242, IMG submission 155445) | Chrysochromulina tobin associated microbial communities from unialgal haptophyte culture, Seattle, Washington, United States - P5a_16mM | ecosystem: Host-associated > Algae > Haptophytes >... | reverse complement strand
GGGGGGGAGGGGGAGGGGGGGGAAGGGGCGGCGGGGGGGCGGCGCCTACGACGGCGCGATGATCGCGAGTACCTTGAGGACCAAAGCAGCGAAGGCAGCGGCTGCAGCGGGGGGGAGGGGGACGGGGCGGAGGGCGGTGCCGGTAGTGTCGGCGGCGTGCGCCGGCGCCGTCGTGGGCGCGCGCCCGAGAGCGAGGGCGAGGACGAGATTTCGTCAGACGCGAAGCTGTGGAAGGGGGCGCATGCCGACGGCTGGCGCGTGCATGCCAAGAACATGTCGCACTATGTCTACGTCGCACCGACAGGCGAGCAGCTTGATTGCATGCTGATTGCCTTTGATTGCAAGCTGATTGCACTATAGACTATATCGTACCTACGGACTATATCTACGTCGCACCGGCAGGCGAGCGCTTCCACAACAAGGGGGCGGCCTTTCTGGCGGCTGGGCGGGAAGCCCCTGCGACCAAGCCGCCTGACCCCAAGCCGCCCAAGACGGCGCTCGACCCCAAGCTGCCCGAGCCCGCGCCGCCCCGGGCGCCCAAGACGGCGCTCGACCATAGGTTGCCAAATAAGGGAGGAGCCGGGTCGAATGACAACGTCGGAGCGGCGGAGGCCAAAGCGGAGGCCAAGGCGGCAGCAAAGGCGGCGGCCAAGGCGGCGGCAAAGGCGGCGGCCAAGGCGGCGGCAAAGGCGGCGGCCAGGGAGGCGGCGGTTGCGGCGCGTCGTGCCGAGCGCCCATGTGGCGAGCGCCAGTCCGCGCGGGAGGCTGCCCGGCGGGCGAGCGGGATCCTCGGTAGTTACGAAGAGCCTGATTGCATGCTGATTGCATGCTGATTGCATGCCGATTGCGAGCGGGATCCTCGGTAGTTACATGGAGCCTGATTGCATGCTGATTGCCTCCCTCATCAGGTACTTACGTGGAGCCTGATTGCATGCTGATTGCCTCCCTCATCAGGTACTTACGTGGAGCCTGATTCAGATGATGACATTGATGAGAGCTGCCTGCTGCCAATCAAACGGCCGCGGCCGCCGTCGCCGTCGCCCGAGCCGGTAGAGCCGACCGGGCTGGCGAAGCTGCATGAGCACCCGCTGAGCAAACGGCCTTTGCCGCTGAATCAGTGCGACGTATGCGACGACGTGTGGACGACGTGGCGGTACGCGCGTCTGATTGCGTCTGATTGCGTCTGATTGCGTCTGATTGCGACGCGTGGACGACGTGGCGGTACGCGCGCCGAGATGAGCGTCGTGATGAGCGTCGTGAAGCGATCTGCACCTTTGAGTCCATCCCCCTCATTGCATGCTGAATGCGACCCCTTCATTGCATGCAGGTGCTCCGAGTGCGACTTCTGATTGCGTCTGATTGCGTCTGATTGCATCTGATTGCATGCAGGTGCTCCGAGTGCGACTTCGACGTGTGCGCGCGCTGCTACGCGATGGCCGCCGGATGGGTGGCGCCCGAGACGGCGCGCGCCCCCTCGGATGGCGCCGTATCGGGCGCTCAAGACGGCGCTACGACCGAGGGGGGCGCCGCTGCACCTGCCGCGGAGCGCTCGCGTAGTGACGGCTGCACGAGCGCCGTCTTGAGCGCCACGGAGCGGTCCGCCGAGCCGGCGCCGCCGCCGCCGCACCCGACGAGGGCGCCGTGCCGGGCGCCAGTGGCGCCGTGCCGGGCGCCACTGGGGGTGCGCACCTCTGGGCGCGTCGTCGTGCCGCCATCGTATGCGGAGCCCAAGTGGTTCGGCGACGAGGGGGAGGAAGAGTGTCGGCAGCGCCGAGGGGCGCCCACGACGGCGCGGGGTAAGGCGGCGGGCAGCACGGCACGCGGCCCCAAGGGCGGCAAGCAGCGTCGAGGGACCAAGCAGCGTCGCTCAGGTTCGTCAACGGCCTCATCCTCTGATTGCGTCTGATTGCGTCTGATGGCCTCCCTCATCGGATGGCCTCCCTCATCAGGCTATTCGAAGCTGGACGAGCTGCCTACTATGGACACGGACGAGCAGTGCGAAGCATGCGACCTTGCAACGTGGGTGGACGGCAACGAGCTGCTGCTCTGAGTGCATGCTGATGGCAGGCTGATGGCATGCTGATTGCCTCCCTCATTGCATGCAGGTGGGTGGACGGCAACGAGCTGCTGCTCTGCGACGGATGTCCCCGCGCCTACCACCTCCGCTGCCTCGACCCTCCGCTCGAGAGCGTACCGGTAGACGACTGGATCTGCCCGAGCTGCAAGGAGAAGTGCGAGGCGTGCGGTGTGGAGACGTGGGCCGAAGGGAACGAGCTCCTCCTCTGTGATGGGTGCGCCTGATTGCTTCCCTCTTTGCATGCAGGTGCCCACGCGCGCCTTCCACATACGCATAGGCAGTGCCTCTCTGAGTACGTCCCTGATGGCCTCCCTGATTGCATGCAGGTGCCCACGCGCCTTCCACATACGCTGCCTCGATCCCCCACTTGCATGCGTGCCCGAGGGCGACTGGTACTGCCTCCTCTGCGTGCCGGGCGCCGGGGCGGGCGCCGGGTCGAGCGCCGTGACGGGCGCCGTGTCGGGCGAGGCGTTGGTGGGCGGACGGATAGAGATCCTCTGGCCGCTCGATGAGGCGTGGTATGAGGCGCTGGTGAGCGCTTACGACGACGCGACGAAGCGGCACGAGGTGCGCTACCGGCTACCGGCTACCGGCTGTCGCGACTCCCTCGATCCGGAGGGCCTCTGATTGCATGCTGATTGCCCCCTTCATTGCATGCAGGTGCGCTACGTGGACGATGACGTGGTCGAGTCCCTCGATCTGCAGAAGGAGGTTTGGCGTCCCCATGGGCGGCTCGCGAGCGCCGTGCCGAGCGCCGTGCCGAGCGCCGCGCCGAGCGCCGCGCCGAGCGCCGCGCCTAGCGCGGGTGGGGCGGCCATCGCTCGGACGACGGAGGTACAGGCAAAGGCAGAGGCACCGGCGGAGCAGTTGACGGAGCAGTTGAAGCTGGAGCGCGAGGTAGCTCGAGCGCATGACGAGAGCATGTCCATATTATTAGGCAGCTCGCATGACGAGAGCATGCCCCGCATCGTTGATGGTCGGCTCATCGAAGAGCCGACGGCCTTTCCAACGGTGACGCTCAAGTTTGAAGGCGAGACGCATCGGCATGGGCGCTGATGATGGTTTTGTACGCTTGGCTCGGGTTGACAGAAGCGTAATTTAAAGCGGTATAGAGCCGAGCCGTCTAGCAAAAAGCTCACATTTCTCACCGACACACGCGACTCTCGACACAGGACACGGAACTTACGGTGACTTCACAGATTTCCATGCAGATTTCATGACATCATTCGATTAAGCCGTGTGAACTACCGATCAATCGGCGAAATCTGATGCCAAACTTGTAATGCCAGCCACGGTGCTTGGCGATGTAACGCATGCATCCACTGTTGCTAGGACCGTTGTGATAAAGAACCGCCGGTCGTCATAACTAGTGTGATTAGAGATGATCTTGAGCTGCGGGTTGTCCTTCAGCTTTGCTTCCACATCCGTTTTGTGTGATAGTGACGGATCATTAACCCCTTGCGTGTTCGTGCGGACGATCTCCACCGTCCGCGCACTGGCCGTGCGCGGTGGAGTGAGAAGGCCTTCGCTCGGCAGCTGGTAGTATTCGAGCTCACGCTTGAGCTCGTTGGCGGCCTGCTCCGAACGCGGCTGGTCAACAAAGCCCGTGCGCAGGAAGTTGAGGATGGCTCGAAAGTGTGTGCCATCACGATCGATGAAGACATACCCTTCATCATCGGGTGGTACCTCGTGTCGGCCAGAGAACATCGCACCGAGCATTGAGTCCGGGTACCTGGTGAGCGTGCTCAACGTGGTCTCAAATTTGCTTCCACCGACATTCAACTTGACACGTTGCTTGAAGCGGGCCAGGTTTGCATCGACGACTGCTTTCATGCTCTGCAGCTCTGCGCGCTCGCGCCGCACGCTCTCTTGCTGCGAGCGCAAGCCATCAACAGCGCGCTGCAAGGCGTCAAGGTCGAGCGCGGCGTCCGACATCAACACCAGGCCTTCTCTGTTTCCCCGCGCGTGCCCGTAGCGACGCGCAACGCGCGCGGGGAAGGCGCCCTTTGATGAGGGATGTAATTTGGACTTTCTTGTGAACAGTGAAACGAGACACAGGGGGAGCGAACAACCTTCGTGGAACGAGACACAGGGGTGCACAAGCTTCTTCAGAGTTTCACGAAGTTCCACACGTTACAGAGAGTTACCGTGAACAGGGAGTCACGAAACTGTACCATCGACGTCCACCTTGGCCCTCGCCTTCGTCTTCCTCGAGCCGCGCGCCCGCACCTCGTCTGTCTCTACAGTCACGGTCAGGGTTTCAGCTCCTGTGGTGGGGCCGGTGCATGGGCCGGTGACGACCGAGCTCGAGGCGGCGCCCGGGGCGGCGGCGCCCACGCTCGGTCCCCGCCTCGGCCTGCCAGTCTCGCTCGCCATCGGCGCCGTGGTGGGCGCTTGCATGCTCGGCCTGCCAGGCTCGCTCGCCATAGGCGCCGTGGTGGGCGCTTGCATGCTCGGCCTGCCAGGCTCGCTCGCCATCGGCGCCGTGGTGGGCGCTTGCATGCTCGGCCTGCCAGGCTCGCTCGCCGTCGGCGCCGGCCGCTTGCGAGCACCGCCGCGCGGCGCCGTGTTGGGCGCTTGCATGCTCGGCGCCCCTGCCGTGCCTCCGCTCGGCGCAGCGCCCAACACGGCGCCCCGAGTGGCATGCGCAAACGGGCCGTTGGCCACCCGCCGCCCCGTGGCCGATCGGGTCCAGCCGGTGGTGGGGCGATTCGCCTCGCACCAGCCGCGTACCTGTGAAGACGAGGGGCGCCGTACTGAGCACTTGCATGCAGGGCTCGAGGACCGCGGCGCCGTACTGAGCACTTGCATGCAGGGCTCGAGTCGGGCGGCGCGCCCGCCCCCCCCAACGGCGGCGTACCCGTCGAATGACCGTTTCGTCAAGAGCGCCGGTTAGGTCCACCGGCACTTCGTGGGTGAGGTGCGTGCCCGACTCGCTCACGACGGCGCGCAGCGCGCGGAAGGTGACGCCCGCCGCGGCCGCGCGCGCCGCCGCCGCCGCAAACGTGGGGTCGTGAAACGCCGACGGTCGGACCCCATGAACCACGTCGTCGCGCTGGACGACGAAGATGACGGAGCAGCGGTGGCCTGCGGAGACGAGCGCCGCGAGGGCGTCGCAGTGGCGTGCCGCACGCTCGCTCACCGAGTCGGGGAAGTAGGCCCACCTGATGAGGGACGCAATCAGAGGTAATCAGAGGCCATCAGAGGTCATCAGAGGTCATCAGGGGAAGTAGGCCCACCCGTCCTCGTACACCAGGTGGCAGTTCTTGACCTCCACGTAGTGCTCGTGCTCGGTCGCCATACCGGTAGCCTCGCTGCTGCTGCTGCCGCCGCCGCCGCCGCCGCTGCACGTCGTGAGCTTGAAGTCGGCCCGCCCGCTGTGCACTGCACCGCTACCGTCGCTCGTGCATACCCTAATTTGGAACTTGGGCTCCGGCTTCAGGTGCGTCCACGCATCGAGGCCTGCAAGGCAGCGTGCCTCGAGGGCCGCACGCACCAGCGCATTCGGCCTCTGGGTGTTCGTACCGCACATGATAGGTCGTCCATCGCCAGCGCGCTCGTCCCGACGCTCGATGGCTTCCCACGTGTATCGGAGCTTGCGCGCTCTGCCGGCCGCCGTGTCGGGCGCCGGAAGCAGCCACACGGAGGCACCTGCGTCCACGAAGGCCTCCATGCGCCCAGGATTCACGCAGTGCGCCTCGACGTCGCCGGTCGGTAGACGGACACTGGCGATGAAGCGATCGCGCCGGTCGAGTAAGGTGCCACGCTGCAGCTCCGCCTCGTACGGCACGAAGATGGGCGCGGGCAAGATCGGGGTCGCGACGGCGAGCATCGGCGCGACCTTCAAAGCAGCGCCAGCCCGCATCCAAGTTCGACCTCGCGACGTCCTCGAATCTGATCGGGATGCTCAAACAAGTAGCGGGCGAGGATGCGCGACGCCTTCCAGAGGTTGGCACCCGTCAGACCGTCGCTGTACATACCGTTGCAGATACGCAGCACCAGCTCGCGTTCGAACTCGATGGTCGTGATGGGCGGAGTGCCATGCTTTCCGCTCGATCGCATGCCGTCGGCGAGGAAGAATCGGCTGGCTATGAATACACAAACATTCACACTAACTTCACAGCCGACTGGGCCAGACTGAGCGGGCGATCTCGGTCTATTTCACGATGCTGACTCATGCTCTTGCTGTCGTCCTGCGTCCTGCACATGATCTTGGTAACGTCGGCCGGCAGACACCTCGCGTTTCCTTATTTAACACTTTCATCAAGAATTGCAGATGCTGTGGTAGGTGCCCGGCACGCCCATAGTATAGAGGACGAGACTTGGGATCGCGGCACGGCAGGGCTGTCCCACGCAGGCATGCGGGGATGCGGCGCCATCAAGCATCAACGAAGGAGGCTCCCATCCCAGTCAGCATAACTCCCTGCGCCGCCACGCGAGGACGCCACGCGCACGCGCACGAGCGGGGGTGAGTCGGCAGCGCGAGCTCGCCACGCCGGCGGGCGGCACGCGCGCGCTGCAGGGCGGCGGCCGCAGCCCGCCTCGCCAGGCGGAGGGGGGCGGAGGCGGAGGGCGCGCGCGGCGAGGGTCAACCTGGGTTCGATTCTCGGCGGGGGCTTACCGTTATTCCAATGATGTGAATCAGAACGAAAACCAGCCGCCCGGCCCTCTTGGAAGGTGAAGCCGGCCTGCATGCACTCCCTCGGATTGAACCCGGCCTGCTTCGCCTCAGCGCACGTGTAGCCCCCCTGCTTCGCCTCAGCGCACGTGTAGCCCGCCGCCTTGAGGCCCTCGACGTAGCCCGCCTGCTTCGCCTCAGCGCACGTGTAGCCCGCCGCCTTGAGGCCCTGCACCATACCCATCGCCTTCACCTCGGCGCACGAGAAGCCGAACTGCTTCATCGGCACGGTACCGCTGAGTTTCGCGCCCCCCCACCGGCCCTTGGCAGGGGGCGTGGCGTCAGTCAGCGTGCAGTCCCGCAAGCTCGCGTGGCTCAGATCGCAGTCGGAAAGGTCGGCGTGGGAAAAGTTGACGCCGACGAGCGTGGCGTGTCTGAATGATGCGCCTTTGAAGATGCACCCCGAAAAATGGCACGCCTTGTCGAGTACCATGCGACTAAAGTCCTCGCCCGTGAAGTCGAGGCCCGAAAAGTTGGACCGCCCTGCGCCGTACTGGTCCATAAAGTCGCGCGACGTCATGCCCTTGGAGCTAATGTACCCCGCCGCGCGCAGCTCGTCCGTTCCCCACGCGACCTTCGCCTCGGACAGCGTATAGCCCACCACGCGCGCCTCCGCGCACGTGTAGCCCGCCGACTTGGCCATGCCGCAGTCCACGTGTGCCGCCTTGATCTTCGCGAGCGCATCACGACGCTGGATCAGCTCTTCGAGCGTCGCCGGCCGCGAGGCACCGCTCGCGCTCCTCGGTAGCTCGAGCTCCGCATTGAGGCGCGCCGCGAGAGCCTGGTTGTGTGCGCGGACCTCCTGCAGCTGCGTCGACATGGTCGCCCGCTCTTCCTCGAGACGAGCCCGCAGGGCTTGATTCTCATGGCGCAGCTCTGTCATCTGGGTCTGCAAGGATTGCAAGAGCTGCATCGCGGCGCTCTGCTTGGCCTCGGATTCAGCCGCAGCCTTGACATGCTTCGCGTCCTGTTCCGCCGCGGCCTTGACCTGCCTCGCGTCCAGCTCGTTCACCGCCTTCTCCAAGATGTCCACCTGCACCAGCATATGGCCGCACACCAGCTCGGGGGAGAGGGCGGTCGACGCCATTCTGACGAAGTCGAGCACCCAAGTTTGGGCTCAGTACGACGCTTCCCTCCTCAATTAGTGTGAGCGTCTGAAGGGCGTCGTTGCGAACGTATAGCCCGTCGGCGAGGTAGCATTTCATTATGAATTCACACTTACTTCACAGCAGGCCGATACACATACGTACAAAGGCGTGCGTGTCGACGTCCTATGGTCCCTGTACAGCGGGCGATCTCGGTCTCTTTCACGATGCTGACTCATGCTCTTGCTGTCGTCCTGCACCTTCTTGGTAGTATCTTGGCAGTATCTAGGGCCGTAGGCGACCGCCATCTCGCGTAACGCAGATGCTGCATGGAAGGTGCCCGGCACGCCCACAATAGAGGACGTGGGATTGTAGCACCACAGGGCTGTCCCACGCGGGCATGGAACGCCATCAACGAAGGTCTTGCCCATCCCAGTCACGAGTCCCTGCGCCGCCACGCGAGGACGCCACGCGCACGAGAGGGCGTGAGTCGGCAGCGCGAGCTCACCACGCCGGCGGCCGGGCCGCACGCAGGGCGCGCGGGCCGCACGCGCGGCCTCACGGCGGCGGCCGCGGCCCGCCTTGCCGGGCGGAGGGGGGCGGAGGCGGAGGGCGCGCGCGGCGAGGGTCAACCTGGGTTCGATTCTCGATGGGGCTTCACCGTTATCCCAATAATATTTGGAAGACCCGTAAAAATCAGGATAACCAGCCTCCTTGCCCTCTTGGTGGGTGAAGCCGGCCTGTATACACTCCCTTGGATTGAACCCGGCCTGCTTTGCCTCAGCGCACGTGTAGCCCCCCTGCTTCATCTCAGCGAGCGTGTAGCCCGCCTTCTTCGCCTCAGCGCACATGTAGCCCCCCTGCTTCATCTCAGCGCACGTGTAGCACCCCTGCTTCGCCTCAGCGCATGTGTACCCCCCCTGCTTCGCCTCAGCGCACGTGTAGCCCGCCTGCTTCGCCTCAGCGCATGTGTACCCCCCCTGCTTCGCCTCAGCGCACGTGTAGCCCGCCTGCTTCGCCTCAGCGCACGTGTAGCCCGCCGCCTTGAGGCCCTGCACCATACCCATCGCCTTCACCTCGGCGCACGAGAAGCCGAGCTGCTTTATCGGCGCGGTACCGAAGTTTCCGCTGAGCTTCGCGCGCTTCGCGCCCCCCCACCGGCCCTTGGCAGGGAGCGTGGCGTCAGTTAGCGTGCAGCCCTGCAAGTTCGCGGACGTCAGATTGCCGTTCGCGAGCTGAGCGCCGGTCAGAGTGCAGTCCCGCAAGCTCGCGTGGCTCAGATCGCAGTCGGAAAGGTCGGCGTGGGAAAAGTTGACGCCGACGAGCGTGGCGCTCCTGAATGACGCGCCTTTGAAGATGCACCCCGAAAAGGTGCACGCCTTATCGAGTACCATGCCTTCGAAATCCTCGCCCGTGAAGTCGAGGCCCGAAAAGTTGGGCCGCCCTGCGCCGTACTGGTCCATAAAGTCGCGCGATGTCATGCCCTTGGAGCTAATGTACCCCGCCGCGCGCAGCTCGTCCGTCGCCCACGCGACCTTCGCCTCGGACAGCGTATAGCCCACCACGCGCGCCTCCGCGCACGTGTAGCCCGCCGACTTGGCCATGCCGCAGTCCACGCCGTCAGCCTTGATTTCCGCGAGAGCAGCACGACGCTGCTTCACCTCGGCCAGCGTCGCCGGCCGTGAGGCACCGCTCGCGCTTCTATGCAGCTCGAGCTCCGCATTGAGGCGCGCCGCGAGAGACTGGTTGTGTGCGCGGACCTCCTGCAGCTGCGTCGACATGGTCGCCCGCTCTTCCTCGAGACGAGCCCGCAGGGCTTGATTCTCATGGCGCAGCTCTGTCATCTGGGTCTGCAAGGATTGCAAGAGCTGCATCGCGGCGCTCTGCTTGGCCTCGGATTCAGCCACAGCCTTGATATGCTTCGCGTCCTGTTCCGCCACGGCCTTGACCTGCCTTGCGTCCAGCTCGTTCACCGCCTTCTCCAAGATGTCCACCTGCACCAGCATATGGCCGCACACCAGCTCGGGGGAGAGGACGGTCGACGCCATTCTGACGAAGTCGAGCACACCCAAGTTGATCACAGTACGACGCTTAGTTTCCAAATTTAGTCGTTCGGAGCGTCTGTATGAGATTGCGGCCGTGTCAACTCATCCGAACTCGCGTGGGGAGACCTGGTCGCGCCGGGGCCGAAGCAATGGTCAATGCAGATCTCGAGTGTGGGGGGCCAAACGGCAAACCAATCAAACGCAATGGGTAGTTACCACTTGTCGGGGGAGAGGGCGGTCGACGCCATTCTGAAGTCGCACCAATGGGCTCAATACGACGCGTTTTTCGAGTTGGAAGATGGTATGGCGCTTCCGTTTTTGAGGTGACCCTGGACCGCGCCCGAGCGTCACGAAGTGATCCACCCATCTTTGCCACGCATGTGGATCCACCTCTTGGTGAGATATCCAGCCTTTCGATTCACCCACCTGTGCGACTTTCTGGTTTTGGCCTGATAGCCTCCGTTACGACTGCTACGGCGCGGTGATCAGAAGCGGCAAGGGGCGCCACGCTACACGCACGCTCGCATAAATGGTGAACTAATTGCGTGTACAACGGCCTCCTCAATTTACAACAGGGGCACACTGGGAGCACTAGCATCGCAACATGATCTCAAAGTTAAACTCGATCCGAGCGCGGCCGATGCCTCACAGTCCCTCGACACGCACCAACTCCCTGCGGACCGGAAAGTAGGCGTCGGCGAGGTCGTACGGCATGTAGTGGCGCATCAGCTCATAGACCTGCAGGTCGTCCGCCTTCATGAGGACGCGAGGGTCGTACACGCTGTGTACCTCGTGCTGCGCTCCGACCAGGTCACCCCGCTGTGGCCAGCCGCCGAGCAGCCTCTGGCGTCGGTGATCCAGAAGCTTGAGCGTCACCTGGGTGTCGGTGCCTTCGATGGTGCCAACCATGCACCCGAACGAGATGTTATTGCTCTGCACGCGCACCAACGTGAGCTCGCGTGTTCGCGGCTCCATCGCCGCTTCCTGCTAGCTCCACCAGCCGGCTGGACGACCGCGTAAGCCGGGACAACCGTCCGACGCTTTTTCCCGACGACGGACGGACGGACGATTACAAGATCGCGCGTGAAGTTCTGTGAATTTTTTTTCAAAGAGGCACAGCATTCCACCTTTTCCGAAACCTGGTACGGGACGCCTGGTATCTTTTCACAGTCTTGTTCCCGGGAAAAGCTCATATAAGCTACAATGATGGCGCCAGCCACCGACGCGCCTGCGGAGGGTTCGGGCGATAGGCCGTCGTGATCATCGTGTCGATGCGGCGCGGACTCCGGCCGCTGTCGTCTCTCCTGGTGCTGGCGCTGCTTAGCGCGTCTCTAGCACTGGCCTTCCCCGAACGCCTGCACGTCCGCAAGACAGCCAACGCCCGTGTGGTGGGAGTACAACCACGTGGCAACGCCATCCTGCGCTCCGCGCGCTCTTCGCCCGGCGCACCGCGCCGGCTTGCCTCACCAGAGGAGACGACGCGCCTTCGAGAGGAGGCGATGGAGCACTTGGGCCTGAATCTGAACAACTATTGGACGCTGCGGAGCGGCATGATCGCGGACTCGATCCCCACTCCTGAGCTCAGCGACGAGGCGCAGGGAGAGCGGGCGAGCCGAGAGGCGGCCGCCGAGCGGGCTGAGCAGAGGCTGCAAAAGGCGGAGCGGCGCTTGCTCGAGCGTGTGCGCTCCCCGGAGAGTGCCCCGCGGCTGTGCGCTGCTCTGCACGAGGCGCGCCGCCTCGGCTGTCGCGACGCCAAATTGATAGCCAAGGCCGCCGCGCTGTTGAGCATCCTCGAGCGGGCAGCCAGAGCCGCCGACGATGCCACGCGTGTCGCCGACCCGGAGGACGCTCGGCGAGAAGCGCTCGTGCACCAACTAGCGCTCGCCATAGAAGGTGACGCAGACATCTAACGAAAATCGAATGTGCCCGCTTTATGTTTATCGTTCGTATCGCCCCTCCGCGAGGCCGACCGCGTGAGGCGACCAAAAATCCTTCGTTTTCGCGCGCGGCGTTCATCCACGTCGAAGATCGAGACGGAAACCTGTTCCAACATCCTAGCGCAGCGCTCCTACCGTAGTGCATCCAAACTAAGGCCAAACTTTATAGCGAAAGTCATTCGTCTGGTGTGAGGAGCACGCCCGTGCGCGACAGACGCCTCTCGGGTAGGTCAGGCAGCACTGTGAGACTCCAGCTCACCCTGACCGTCACGATCTTGAGCTTGCGCCCCTCCACATAGTACGGCAGCTGAGCCTCCACCACCTCCGGCCTCCCGCCAGGTCCCTCGACCAGTCGCAAGTCGGCAGTTGAGATGGGCTTCCTGTGAGGTGGCTTTGGGGGTGCAGCCGCAGGCTCCATGCCTGAGGCTCCACCGCCGTCTCTAATGCCCTCGAGGAGGTTGCCGCTGCTGCTGCTGCTGCCCGCTGCCGGCGCCGTACCCGCTGCCGGCGAGCCGTCCTTGCCGGGCGCTGTGCCGGGCGTGTACGGCAGGCTGACGCTCTTCCCTTCCAAAGTGCCCGATACGGCGCTCGACGGCAGCGAGGCACCAGCTTGGCGCGGTCCCTTGCGCTCGCCGCTCCTAGCGCCGTCTTGGGTGCCTTGGCCCTTGCGCTCCCCGCTCTTCGCACCGCCCTTCCGAGGCGCCGTCTTGGGCACCGGCGGCTTGAGCCACGGAGGCTCAAAGTCCTCAGGTTCGTTACTGTCGAACAATTGGACTTGGAGCAAAGCAGGCCGGCGCGAGCCCTTTGGAAGGAAGAGCTCGAGCCCAAGCGTCGTCGTGAGCGGCGCCGTCTGCACCATCTGCACCATGTCCGAGCCCACCTCGAGCAACGCGAAGCGCACATATGGACCGGTAAGCCTCGGCGCCGCGTCGAGCGCACGCGTCGTCGCGAGCACCTTGGATGAGGCGGTCGACGCGGCGTACCCCCGTTGCTCGTACGCGGGCTTGGGCTTCACGCGCGGGACGAAATTGAGGATCTCGATCGCGCGCAGCGTCAGAATCGCCGCGGGCGGCGGAAGGTACGGCACGAGCTCCCAGCAGAAGGAGAGCGTGCTCGCGGGCTGGCTCGCAAACTTTCCCAGACCCCCCATCGGCGCCTGCGCCACCGTGCCAGTGCGATCGGCGCCCAGCTGCAGCGTCGCCGTCGCAAGCTCCTCGTCCGCCTCACTCTCAATGTCACGATCAAACAGGCGCACGAGCACGTCGACGACGGGCTGCTCGAGCAAGGCCTGCTCTGACGTCGTCAGCCGCCGGCGCACCTTTTCCCAAAAGGAGGTCTGGTTGTGGTACGTCGGGTAGAGGTCGGGGTCTTGGTAGATCTTCGAGGCCGCATGCAACGAGGCGGCCGCTCCGTGCGGGATCCACAGCTTGATCGGAGTACTCCAGGTCGGGTTCTTCGAGTTGCGCACGGGCGCGGTGCAAGCATCCAGCTGCCAGCGGTACAGATCGGAGTACTCACCATCGGCACGTAAGACCGAGAAGCCCAAATAAGGGTCGGAGCTACCGGTCATTGTGACCTCGGTGTCCGCATCGGGCACGCCCTGCGCGCGCAGCTCCGTCAAGATCAGCTCATACTCCGCCTTGCGCACCACGTCGACGGCCTTTCGTACCCTGATCTCGAGCTTGTCGGACAGGTTGGGCTTCTCGCGCTTGGGCGGCGGCTGCGCGGGCGCTTCCGGAAAGAGCAGCTCCTTGGCCAGGATCAGCTCCGCGTACGGGAACAGGTTTGTGCCCAGGCTGGAGCTCGGCGTGCCGCTCATCAAATGGCGATTGAGCATCACGGGGAGCTTCTCGAGCTGCTCGTAGGCGGCCTTCGGATGCGCGGGCGCGTGGACAAAGTCAGGCGGCGGTGGGGTCTCAGTGGGGCGTCGGTATTCGCGGTAAGCTGTCTGGATCGTGCGCGATGCCTCATCCTCCACAATGCACCGAACCAGCAACGAGCTCGCGAGCGCCTGCTTAGCCAGCGACGTCTGCGATGGCGGTGGCCGTTCCGGCAACGGCGGCGGCGGCAATTTGTAGCTGGTGGACGCCAATTGCTGCGCAGTGAGGACTTGCTGCTGTGCCTGCGGGGAAGTCGGACGAAGAGCAGGCGCGCTCTTGATCTCGGCTCTGATCGGCATGAAGCCGACAAAAGGCCTTTTGGGGACGAGCCTATAGCCAGAGTTCTCAAGTTTGTAGTTTCAGAAGTTCCAACGAGTTTCGCTCTGGAGTAGTACAAAAGTTCCTGAATAAGCCGCGTTCACGTTGAAAGCACGGACTGAGGGTCTCCAAAGATTACTTAACATGCGGGTTTCCCGTCCGTTAGCCCTCTAATGAGGTGACACATAAATACACACCACGATTTCGCGAGAGCTGCCTGTTGAGCTCGAGCGGGCGCCTAGAGAAAGCAGTTAGCACAGGACGGGACCACATCTCACAAGGGACACAACGCATCAGAGAGGTTCAGCTCACGCGCGTGCTCGGGACGACGCCCGCCTCAGTCACGGTATCCGCCCGACCTGCCACCGCCACCGCCGCGCCCACCGCCCTTGCCATATCCGCCGCCGTCGTAGAATCCGCCGCCCTTGCCGCCGCCTTTGCCAAAGCCGCCCTTGCCGCCGCCCTTGCCGCCACCTTTGCCAAAGCCGCCGCCTTTGCCGCCTCCTTTGCCGCTGCCGCCGCCGCGGCCGCCGCCGTAGCTGCGGCCGTAATCATCCTCATCCTCAAAGTCATCGAGATCGTCAAAGTCGTCCACGCGGCCGCCACCTTTGCCCTTTCCGCCGCCTCCCTTGCCGCCGCCGTAGCTGCGGCCGTAATCATCCTCATCCTCAAAGTCATCGAGATCGTCAAAGTCGTCCACGCGGCCGCCACCTTTGCCCTTTCCGCCGCCTCCCTTGCCGCCGCCGCCCTTGCCGAAGCTGCCGCCCTTGCCACCGCCGCCGCCACGGCCACCGCCATAGCCGCGCCCAAGATCGTCGTCATCGCGGAAGACCGGTACTTGATCATCGAGATCGTCAAAGTCATCCACGCGGCCGCCACCCTTACCCTTGCCACCGCCCCCCTTGCCAAAGCCGCCGCCCTTGCCGCCAAAGCCGTCGCCCTTGCCGCCGAAGCCGCCGCCCTTGCCGAAGCTGCCGCCCTTGCCGCCACCCTTGCCCTTGCCGCCATCAATCTCGCCGTCCAGATCGTACTCATCCTCATCGAGATCATCAAAGTCGTCCACGCGGCCGCCACCTTTGCCCTTGCCTCCACCGCCCTTGCCAAACCCGCCGCCCTTGCCAAACCCGCCGCCCTTGCCAACCCCACCGTCCTTGGCAACCCCAGCGCCCTTGCCGCCGCCCTGGCCAAGCCCAGGACCAGTGCTTGCACTGACCGTCAGCTCATCCTCATCCTCATCCTCCTCATCCGGATAGTAATCGAAGTCGTCCTCCTCGTCGTCTGCGCCGAGCACCTGATGAAGGACGCAATCAGAGAGGTCCTCAGAGGTCCTCCGAGGCCATCAGATGGCGCAATCAAAGTCCTCCTCGTCCTCCTCATCATCTGATGGCACTCAGATCGTAATCAGATGGCGCGCAATCAAAGTCCTCCCCCTCCTCATCGTCAGCGAGGCAACGGGCAACGGGCTCCGGGCTCCGGGCTCTCCCTCACCTGCGAGATCGAGTTGTGCAGCAGCACCTCCTCGATGAGCGCCAGCAGCTCCTTGGTCACCGCCGCCTTCTCCTCCGCCTGCTGCGCGAAGTCGCCCACCTTTGCGAACATGTCGAAGAAGGAGAGGCTGCCCTCGATCGTGGGCGCCTTGCCATCACGCCACTTGATCTCGAGGCCGCTCGTGCTCTTGAGCTGCCCCTTGACCCGATCAAACGCGCACTCGAGCGTCTCGAATCCGGGCTCGAGGAACTCATTCGGGCGGAAGACGAGCACCAGGTGCACCGTGTCGCGCTCGTCGAGCGCGTCGTCCGTGTGCGTCTTGACGGCCAGTTGGATGTCGGCGAGGTGCGCGAGGATGCGAAGGTCCAGCTCATTCGGCACGTTCTCCGACTGCAGCGCTTCCACGTCGTGCAGCAGGACGCCTTGCATGATCGCCTTCTGCCAGTAGAGCTTCAGGTCGTCTTCGAGTTCGGTAGGCACGGGTGTCTCGTCTGAGACGACCGCGGGAGCTGCCGCCTCCTCCTCAGTGAGAGCGGCGCCTGCGAGGATCGCCGCCCGTCGCTCGCGCAGCTGCTGCGTGCGCTCCACGATGGTACGCTTGAGCTTGAGGACTTCCGTCGCCTCGAGCTCGTCCATCTTGCCCTCGAGCAGAGAGAGCGCCGCAAGACGCTGCGGCACCGACGGCGGCGGCAGAGTGCTCAGCAGCCGGCGAGCCTGCAACCTGCGTCGCAGCGCTGCCAGCGTTGTCGTTCGCTGAGGCGCAGCGCGCTGCAGCGCGGCCCGCATTGCTGGCGGAAGTTCGACGAACGAAGACCTCGTCGCTCCCGGGTGCGTCGATGCGGAAAAAGTCTCGTTCACAGAGCGGCCGCTGAATGAGGGATGCCTCCGCATGCAATGCATAGTGGAGGGGGAAAGGGGGGAAGGGTGGTATTTTGGGGAAGTTGCGGGATAGCAAGCAGGGCTGATTAGGAGCATGTGCGAAGCGATAGTCGACGGTCAACTGGCCGCTGTCGAACTTGGACGTGCTATGAGCAGCTCATCAGTGTGGGAACTACCGTACAACTGTCTGACACTCGTGGGGAGTATTTCACGCTCAGCTCACACTCGCTCGGCGGCCGCGGTGGCGGAGGCAGCGGCCGCAGTGGCAGATTCGGTGGCGGAGGCAGCGGCCGCAGTGGCAGATTCGGCGGCCGCGAGCACGGTGGCGGTGACGCCCTCCGCAGCCTGCTGCTGCTGCTGGAACTGCTGCCGCATCTGCTGCATCAGCTCCTCCCACGCCTGCCGCTGTTGCGCCTGCTATTGGAGGTACTGCTGCAAGTCCTCTACACTGGCGCTCGTCGTCACCGCCGCTCACTTCGATCACCACCGGCGGCGTTGCCGTGCGCGACGGCGGCTGCGATGGCAGCAGCGATGGCGGCTGTGACATCGGCTGCGGCGGCAGCTGCCAGTTCGCTGGTTGTGACAATATGCGAGCGTGTGGTCGGTGGCCCCGAGCGTGGCTGCTTGCGCCTCGGACAGGACGATGAGCCCGATGCGTTTCAGGGCCTGTTGGACCGCGGCCTTGTCTCTCCCGCGTCATAGGTCATACAGCCCTGGGCACGCCGGCAGCTCGCCAAATTAGTAAAAACCTTGACGGAACACAGTCACACCGGATTCCGCACATGCCTCTCAGCGCTTGCACTCAATCATTTTCTACAGAACCAAATCAAAGCCAGTCCGGTCCTCCACCGCCTTATGCAGCTTGTCAGGCGCTCGAAGAAGCGCTTCACGAGCACCGCGCTGTAGTTCTCTGACTTGGGCTTCGCGGCGCCGACGGCCCACTGATCTTGCAGTGAGTAGGCGACGCACTTCGAGAGCTTTGGCCAGCCTCGAGGGCTTTCCGGTGCTCTTCCTCACCCCGATATTTCGGTAGACGTGGCTCAAAGCAGATCCGCAGCCTTACCTGCAGGGCACTTCCAGGCAGAAGGAGATCGCCCGCGAGAGGCAGCAAGGCTTGCGCGGGACCGCCATCCAAGAGGCAGCAAGGCTTGCGCGGGACCGCCATCCGAGGGCGCGGGTAAGTAAGGGATGGACCCCTGCACGGGCGCTGCCTCCAGGGGAAACGGAATCGGCGGGCCCACGCCCGCAGGCGGAAGGGCGCGCCCCGGCCCAGAAGCCACTGATGGCGATGCAAACAAGTCCACCTGCGGAGGGCCGCGACTCTAGCACCTCGACGTCGATGGCGGCTTTCTTGGACGCGAGGAACGCGCTCAGGTTTGAGGCCCGGTTCAGTTCGTCAGTGTCCACGCCGAACGACATGAGAAACCAGCGGCAGGAGCTCCTTCGTGACAAGCAAGGTATTATCGCGCTGCTCCTTGGGCTTCGCCTTCTCCATCGTCTTGCCATAGGTCCCGAAGCCCTTCAATGTGTCATGCAACTTGCCGGAAGGGCTGCGGGCAACACATCGGCTGGCGGGCAACGCATCGGCTGGTGGGCGGAAGCCGACCTTGAGCACCTCGACGTCGATGGCGGCTTTCTTGGACGCGAGGAACGCGCTCAGGTTTGAGTCCCGGTTCAGTTCGTCAGTGTCCACGTCGAACGACATGTCCCGTACTCGTACTTGCTCGGCGGACTCGCCGGCGGGCCGTGCACCCTGCGGCACGCCCGAAAGATGATTTTGATTTTCCGCATTTTGTGCTTCTCCGGAAAGATCAGGATATTCCACCGCTACCTATAAGATCTGTTATACGTCCAGAGGCAATTCAGATTGCAGAAGTAATAGCCATTGACGTGCATCACCACCGATGATTCGCACATTACCCATGAGTGAAGCGGCTTTTAGAACTAGGGCTACGGTAGTAGACCTCCGAAGGATATAGCTCCGTAGGATATAGGGATATAGTGATCTGGATCATAACGAACAAGCATGCAGCCGTGAGCCAGGCCGCTGCATTCTTGACTCGTCCATGATGGGTGCGAACTGCGAAGTTTCGGGCCCTTCAGCACTACGTGGTACGAAGTTCCGCGTCCTTATTTGGCGCCCTTACTTTTTGAGTTTACAAAGCACCCCCCCTCCCCAGAACTCCCTTTCCCTCACAGAAATTCGATTTCCACCACAACCGCCGAAGAGGCCAATTTAGCAATACAACCAGCATGGTGAAGAAAAGTGCTGCCTGCGTAAAGACGGCCACGCCCGCGATGAGCAAGTAGATCCGCCCGCGCCGGGCGGCCAAAATGATCGCATGGCTGGGTGATGGCGGCGCCGGTGAAGGGAGGCGAGAGGCTGGTGCCGATGCCGATGATCGACGGCGCGCTGGCGACTTGCTCCTTTGTTCAAATGTGCTGTAATCTGCTAATCTCCGCGGCCTCCACCACGCGCCAGCGTGTCACGCCTGCGCAGATTGTACATCATCGGAATAGCGTGGTCGTGCGTCGAGTCTCCTCGCCCGCCGTGAGAAATTTCCCCTAGGCTTCTTTTGCACGGCAGTTCTCCCACAGTTTGATGAACCATGAAATACGTTCTTGTTACATGTATCAGAAGCGTTCTTGACTACAGGGCTCAACGCCACGCGTGCATTCTCTTGCACCCCGGCACCCCCGGCAAAAAAGCTCCGCATCCTCGCGCGAATCTGCGACGTCTCGCATGCAAAATACTTGCAAAAATGTGTTTCTTCGAGGCGTTTCGACGCGCTCAAAAAAGAATGATGATGCTCACCTCCGTTGAGTCGCTCACCCACAGCGAGGACAGCTTACGGCCCGTGGTGCGTCGGCCCTCTACCGCATCCGGCGCGGCGCGGCTCCACGGCAGCCGCAGCGCCTCGATCCTCTTGGAAACGGAGCAAGGGGGCGCCGCCTCTTCGCAGCCGGTCAGCCGGCCGAGCACGGCGACGCTGCCGCATCTGGCCAAGGGAGCGCCCTCGCGCGACCCGACCGTCGTGCTGCTGCGCCAGCGCAACCGGCAGCTCGAGGCGGACATTGGCGCCATGGAGGCGCACTACCGCGCACAGCTCCAAGCGTACGCAGACAGCTCGCGCATGTTCGGCTTCAGCAGGCCGCCCGACAAGCTGGTGGCGTACTGGGCGGAGGCGCAGCTGCTGCTCAACCGTGCGATTGCCGAGCAGTACGGCAGCGGGCGCGACGCCGACGCCGAGCCCGGCAGCAGCCAGCTCGCCGCGCATCGGCTCAGTCAGCAGCTCTCCGCAGCGGAGCTACGCGCCGTGCGCACGAGGTATGAATACCAAGTGGAGCATGCACGCTCGGAGCTGGTGCAGGCCAAGGCGGAGCTACACAGCGCGCACGCCGAGCTGCGCGCCGTTTCGGGCGCTCTGCACGGCGCCCAGGCGGAGCTGAGCGCGCACAAGCAGAGGCTGCAGCGAGCATCGTCGATGGGGTCGGCGGACAGGATGCATGCATGCATGCAGGCGGGCTCGGAGGGCGCTGCCTCTGGAGGGATTGGTGCGGCTGAAGATGGAGGAGGAGGGGGAGGCGGAGGAGGCGTCGTCGTGGGCACTCCGTCTCGTCGGCCGGGCTCGGCATTGCGCCCCGCGTCCGGCGCCCGGGACGGCGCCCGACCCGGCTCGGCGTCCTTGCTCGCGAGCCTCCCGCCGGGCAGGACGGCGCTCGGGACGGCGCCCGGCACGGCGCCCGGCGCGGCGCCATTGACGAAGCCCGGGACGGCGTCGTGCGGGGCGCCCGGGACGGCGCACGCCCCGGAGCCGATGGTGCCGTTACTTGTGCACGAGGCGCAGCTGAGGGAGTTGCGGCACGCGCATGCGGCGGAGCTCGAGCGTGAGCGCGCGAAGATGGCGGTGGGTGCACTGCCTTTTTGAAGAGCCCTTTGAATGAAGTGCCCTTTGAAGTGCCCTTTGAGTGCCTTTCAATGGTCACGAGTGCCATGCTGAGTGACGAAATGAGCTCGCGATCTCAATCTCAATCACAATCTCGTTCACAATCTCGATCACAATCTCGAGGATGCAGGCGCAGCATACGGCCGACTTACAGAAGCTTCGAGAGGCCGCCGACGCGAAGTTGGCTGCAGCCGCCGCCGAACGGGAGCGGGAGCGGGAGCGTGATCGTCGTTTTGAAGGCATCGCCGCCAAGCAAGCCCGCGAGCAGGTCAGCACTGATGATGACCTCTGATGACCTCTGATGACCTCTGAGTGATGGCTACGGTTTTCCTCCTGCTACCGTGCTACCTCGCTTCTGAAGGGCTCCCGAATATCCTAATTTGGCAGGGCGAGCAGAAAGAGAAGGCTGCCCAAGCCGTCGCCCAGGCCACCGCGCTCGAGACGAAACTCAAAGAGGTGGGTGTGCCTTGATTGCCGTTGATTGCTCTTTAAGTGTCGATGACGAAACTTAAAGAGCGTGCCGCATCAGGAGAGCGCTCGCAAGGACTGATGGCCGTTGATTGCTTGCGCCTGATGAGATCTGATGGCCTCCCTCCTCAGGTGAGCGCGGAGGCGGAAGCAGAGCGATTACGTGCAGCGGCGGCGGCGAAGGCGGAGCGCATTGAACTTGTCCATCGTCAGGTGAGAACTGATTGCCACTGATGACCACTGATGACCAATGATGATCCCTGATGACAGTCTCATCCGTCCTTCAGGCCCTCCGCCGACTGTTCCATCACGGGCTGATTCGCGGATGGTCGGCGTGGCATGCTCACTGGGAAGCCAAGTGCTACGCGTACGCGAGGCTGCGCGAGGTGGGCAATCCGTTGCGTCTGATTGCGTATGATTGCGTATGATTGCGTATGATTGCGCATGATTGTGCATGATTGCGTATGATGGCTTCCTTCATCAGGTGGGCAATCGGCTGCGCGCGCCCGCGACGGCGCTCGCCTTCTCGTTCTGGGCGCGCGAGCGCGAGAGCGCCCAGCACAACGCGAGGCTGCACGCGCTGCTCGAGCAGCAGCGCGCGCTCGAGGTGGCGCTCAGTGCGGCGCGCGAGGGCGCGCAGGCGGAGGCGTCCCAGTTGGTCGCGGAGGCAAGCCTGCAGGCGTCTACCATTGAGTCTCGGTAGGAGCTCTCAAGACACAATCGATGGAACCCTAAATGGCAACACTTGAGGGCAACCCTTGATGGCAACCCTTGGTTGCTTGGAACCCTTGCATGCAACCCTCTTTGATGGGGCTCTCGATTGCCTGTTGATGGCAGGTACGAGCGGCAGCTGGCAGAGGCCAAGGCGGCGGCGGAGGCGCTGCAGGCGCTACAGGACGCCAAGGCGAAGCATGAGCGCATCGAGCTACTGCATCGGCAGGTGAGGCTGATGACCACTGATGACGACTCATGACGACTGATGACGACTGATGACGACTGATGACGACTGATGACCACTGATGACCACTGATGACCACTGATGATCACTGATGACCGCTGATGACCACTGAGGACCTCTGCAGGCGGGTCGCCGCATCCTGGCAGCTGATGACAGCTGATGAGGACTGATGACGACTGATGACGACTGATGACTACTGATGACCTCTGCAGGCGGGTCGTCGCATCCTGGCAGCTAGCCTAGCGAGTGGCTGGGCGGCGTGGCTCGACTTCTCAACTGCCCGCGGCCACGCGATGGAGCGCCTGCGTCACGTGGGCAATACGTTACGTGCGCCCGCGGCGACGAGTGCATTTGAGGCATGGGCGCACTCGTCACTGGTCGCCAAGCATGAGGTGATTGCCATTGATTGCCCTCTGATTGCATTTGATTGCATGGGCTCACTCCACCCCGGATGGCCCTCCTCACCTGATTGCGTGCCTCATCATCAGGCCGACCGGATAGCTCTCCTTCGCCAATCGGAGACGCTCGAGGCGAAGCTGTCCTTGGCGCACTACGAGCTCGGGCAGCTCGCTCTGCACAAGGCGGCGCAGGATGATGAGCTGGGCGGGCTGCGCAAGCGCTGTGCCGAGCTGAGCGAGGAGGCGAAGGAGCATGCTGCGTTGGTCATCGAGGCGGCCACGGCCAAGAGCGAGCTGGCGGAGCTACAGGTGATGGCCTCTGATGGCTTCTGATTGTGTGTGATTGCCTCTGATGGCCAAGAGCGAGCTGGCGGAGCTACAGGTGATGGCCTCTGATGGCTTCTGATTGTGTGTGATTGCCTCTGATGGCCAAGAGCGAGCTGGCGGAGCTACAGGTGATGGCCTCTGATGGCTTCTGATTGTGTGTGATTGCCTCTGATGGCCAAGAGCGAGCTGGCGGAGCTACAGGTGATGGCCACTGATTGCCTTGTGATTGCATCTGATTGCATCTGATTGCATCTGAGCGAGCTGGCGGTGCTACAGGGTCTCTACGCCGAGATTCAAGACGAGATCAAGGACGCGGAGGTCAAGGCGGGCGCGGTGGTGATGGAATCGGGCAGCCAGCGCCGCGCACAGGAGACACTACTCCGCAAGCTGCTATTGGCCCAGCGACGAAGCTTTGAGCGAGGTGATTGCGTGTCTGAGTTCCGCTGATGAGAGATGATTGCGTGTCTGATGAGAGTTGATTGTGTGTCTGAGTTCCGCTGATGAGAGATGATTGCGTGTCTGATGTGAGGTGACTGCGTGTCTGAGTTCCGCTGATGAGAGATGATTGCGTGTCTGATGAGAGATGATTGCGTGTCTGAGTTTCGCTGATGAGAGATGATTGCGTGTCTGATGAGAGATGATTGCGTGTCTGAGTTTCGCTGATGAGAGATGATTGCGTGTCTGATGTGAGATGATTGCGTGTCTGAGTTTCGCTGATGAGAGATGATTGCGTGTCTGATGTGAGGTGACTGCGTGTCTGAGTTTCGCTGATGAGAGATGATTGCGTGTCTGATGTGAGGTGACTGCGTGTCTGAGTTCCGCTGATGAGAGATGATTGCGTGTCTGATGAGAGATGATTGCGTGTCTGAGTTTCGCTGATGAGAGATGATTGCGTGTCTGATGTGAGGTGACTGCGTGTCTGAGTTCCGCTGATGAGAGATGATTGCGTGTCTGATGAGAGATGATTGCGTGTCTGAGCTCCGCTGATGAGGGCGGGTGATGGTTACGAATGGTCTCCGATGGCTACTGATGACCCTTGCTTGCCACACTGATGGTACACTGATTGCACCCGTCATCATCAGATGCCAACGAGCTCAAAGAGGCGCTTCGCGCGAAGACGGAGGCGCAGGAGCATGCGTCGCGGGTCGAGGCGCTGCGCACGACGGCGGCGCGACGGATGAAGAATGCGAGCTTGGCGCGCGGATGGAGCGTGTGGATCGAGTGCTGGGCGGCCAAGGTGCACAACACACGCGTCATGGCGGCGGCGGGCGCTCGGCTTCGGAAGCCGAAACTCGTGGCCACCTACCATTTTTGGAAGTCGGCGTGGCGCGCATATGAGCTGAGCATGGTGCAGATGAGCTCCGCGGAGCAATTGGAGCTCAAGGATCGAGAGCGCGCGGAGGTGGAGGTAGAGTTGAGTCGCACGCGCGCCGCCCTGGCGTCGTGCAGCATGCAGCGCGACGAGTTGGCCAGACGCGTCGCGGAGCTCGCTGGCGGCGACGCGCAGACCCGGGCTATGCTTGAGTCGCACCGGTGATTGCTACAGCTGATTGCCCTCTGATTGCCCTCTGAATGCATCTGATTGCCATCTGATTGCCCTCTGATTGCATCTGATTGCCATCTGATTGCCATCTGATTGCCATCTGATTGCCATCTGATTGCCATCTGATTGCATCTGACCTGTGCGCTATGCTCGAGGCCCACACAGGGCGGCGGAGAAGGAGAGGCGTGTCGAGCACTTTGCAAGGCAGGTGGTGCGCCGTATGCTCCATGATGGAATACGCCGGGGATGGGCGGCGTGGAAGGAGATGTTCGACGCGCGTGTCTGGGCATTCTCCCTCCTTCGTCGATCAGTGCATGGGCTGCGCACATGGCGTCTGCAAGCGGCAATGGAGACATGGGAGGCGGACCAGCAGGTGATTGCCTATAGATTGCCTCTGATTGCCTCTGATTGCCTCTGATTGCCTCTGATTGCAAGCGGCGATGGAGACGGACGCGCGGCAGGTGGCGAGGACGGGCGAGGAGCTCTGATGACCTCTGATGGCCATTAATTGCGATCTGATGACCTCTGATGACCTCGGATTGCCTCTGATGACCATGGCAGGTGGCGAGGACGGGCGAGGAGCTCGTCGCGCTTCGTCAACACAAGGTGGAGCTCGAGGAGCAGATCGACAATCTCCGCGCATCTCTCGCCCATCTCGAGCAATCTCGCAAGGCTGAGCTCGAGGCGGCCGAAGAGGCGAAGCAGATGGCGCTCTACCGGCAACGTGTCGAGCTCGCTGGTGCGCTTGATTGCATCTGATTGCATCTGATTGCATCTGATTGCGTCTGATTAGCATATGGCGCTCTACAGGCAACGTGTCGAGCTCGCTGGTAGGCTGAGCGCCACTCTGAGTGCATGCTGATTGCCTCCCTTCCTATGGACGTATGATGACGAACCTGCATGACTGCTCAATGATTGCGCACTGATTGCTCACTGATGGATTGCAGGTACGATTGAGGAGCGCGAGGCCGTCCGAGAGGAGAAGGCGAAAGACGCGCGTGTCGAGTGGATGAGGCGTCAGGCGGCACGGCGGATGATGGCGACTGGCCTTGCCGTCGGCTGGGCCGCGTGGCTCGCGCTGTACTGGGCGCGACGTAACGCACTCGGTCGGCTGCGGATGGCGGCCAATCGGCTGCACAGGTAATGACCTCTGATGACCTCTGATGACCTCTGATGACCTCTGATGACGACCAATCGGCTGCACTTACCACTGATAGCCGCTGATGCCCGCTGATAGCCGCTGATGGTCACTGATGGTCACTAATGGCCGCTGATGGCCGCTGATGGCCGCTGATGACCACTGATGACCACTGATGGCCACGAATTGAGCCCTGATCGGTTCCCCACACAGGCCCGGCGTGAGCTTCGCGTTCGCGGTGTGGGCGGAGCTGCTCGAGGTCGCGCGAGAACGCGAGCGCCATTCGCATCTGAGCGCGCTGCAGCGGCGCGAGGTCGATCTCGAGGCGCAGATTGCGCACCTCGCGCGCGAGGTCGAGCGCGTGCGGGATGAGGGGCGTCATCAGCTGATGAGGGCAGAGGAGGAGAAGGCCTTGGCGCTTGAGCGCCAGCTCGTCGAGCTCACTGGGAGCGCAGCCGAGATCGCGGCGGTGCGATGATTGCACTGATTGAACTGATTGCGCTGATTGCATGAGCTCGTCGAGCTCACTGGGAGCGCTGATGAGCACTGATTGGCCCTGATGGCCCCTGATGATGGTCGCTGATGGCCGTGGATTGCTTGTGCGATGGTCACAGGTGCGCGGGATGCAGGGGCGGGCGGCGTCTGATTGCGTCTGATTGTGTCTGATTGCGTCTGATTGCGTCTGATTGCGTCTGATTGCGCCTGATGGCTTCCTTCATCAGGTGCGAGAGGTGCAAGAGCGCGAAGTTCGGGTGCAGCTGCTCAGTCGACAGCTGGGCCGACGGATGTTCAATCGAGATCTGACCCTTGGGTGGACGGCATGGCATGACCGGTGGGAGGCGAAGAGGTACGCGCTGACGGGCTTCTGATCACTTCTGATACCCTAATTGCCTCCCTAGTGACCTCCCTAATTGCCTCCCTAATCACCTCCCGAATGACCTCCCTATGACCTCCCTAATGGCCTCCCTAATTACCTCCCTATGACCTCCCGAATGGCCTCCCTTATCAGGTACGCGCTCGCCAAGCTGCGCGAGACCGGTACGAAGCTCAAGGAGCCCGCCCTCTCGCATGCATTCGACCACTGGGCGGCCGACACAGCGAGCGCCCAGCACGACGCCGCATGGGGCGCGCTCCAGGCCCAGAGCAAGACGCTCGAGGCGCAGCTGCGCCAGGCCAGGTTTGAGAATAAGAAGGGGACCATGCTACACGTGGCCCAGGTGATTGGCACTGATGGCCACTGATTGCCACTGATTGCAAATTGAGAAGAAGAAGGGGACCATGCTACACGTGGCACTGGCGCGCCCTGCGTGTGGGAGGTGATTAGGGAGGTAATTAGGGACCGTGCTACACGTGGCTCTGGCGCACCCTGAGTGTGCCAGTGCACTTGCCTCCTGATGACCTCTGATGACCTCTGATGACCATGGCATGGCAGGTGGACGAAATCCGAGCACTTCGGGCCGAGGTTGCGAGCCTGAGCGAGGACAAGCGAGATCGAGATGCAAAGCTCGCCGAGTACGTCATCAGACGCCATCGTGATTGCGAGCGTCATCAGACGCCATCGTGATTGCGACGCGCATGGCGACGCTGATTGCGATGCTGATTGCCTCCCTAATCAGGTACGTGCACCTGCCCGAGGATTTGAAGCGTCTGATTGCGTCTGATTGCGCCTAATGGCTTCCTTAATCAGGTACGTGCACCTGCCCGAGGATTTGAAGCGTGCGCGGGAGCTGCAGGCGGCCGCAGAGGCGGCCGCACGCGAGGCGATCGAGAAGCGCGCGGACGCAGAGGCAGATGTGTTTCGTCAATTGGATGAGAGTGCGGCCCTTCTCGAGCGCTTGCTGGTGGAGCAGGTGATTGCCTCTGATTGCCTCTGATTGCCTCTGATGAGAGTGCGGCCCTTCTCGAGCGCTTGCTGGTGGAGCAGGTGCCACTGATGAGCACTGATGAGCTCTGATGAGCACTGATGAGCACTGATGAGCACTGATGAGCGCTGATGAGCACTGATGGCGATCGATGATTGTCTTGAGGACCCCTGATGAACCATAATTGCATCTGATGGCCGCTGGTTGCACCGATGTACAGCGCACCATCCTTTCCCAAGAGAGCTCCAAGCTCAAGGCTCAGTTGGAGGTGGAGGCGAAGTGGCGCTATACGACGAGCGCCGAACTGTCGCGGCTGAGGGAAGCTCTCGAGGTGAGACGGATTGCGACTGAGTGCGACGGAGTGCGACGGAGTGCGACTGAGTGCGCTACATGTACTGATGCTTATGTTAGCGCTCCTGCTTGCCTCTGATAGCGCCTGATAGCCTCTGCTCGCCTCTGCTCGCCTCTGCTCGCCTCTGCATGCCTCTGATGAGCTCCCACATCGCGTGCAGGTGGGGCAGAAGGCCCACGAGCTCGAGGCCTGATTGCGTCTGATTGCGTCTGATTGCGACTGACTGCGCCTGATGGCTTCCTTCATCAGGTGGGGCAGAAGGCCCACGAGCTCGAGGCCTCGAAGCTGCGTGACGAGATCAAGCGGCTCACGCCCCCTCCCAAGAAACGGGTGCCGAAGAAGCTGGGCTCGATCGACCTTGATGAAGGGCCTGATGCGCCTCCGATTGCTCAGCAGGTGAGGTTGGACTGCCACTGATGAGCACTGATGAGCACTGATGAGCACTGATGAGCACTAATGAGCACTGATGAGCACTGATGACCGTTGATCAGAGCTCTGATGTGTTCTGATGAGTACTGATGAGCGCTGATGACCGTTGATGGCCGTTGAAGCACCCCCGATTGCTCGCGAACGCGCTTCGGTCGAACTCGGCGCGCTGATTGCCTCCCAAATGGCATCCCTTATAGCTTTCCTATTTGCACCTATTTGCACCTCTGGTCGAACTCGGCGCGCAATTGCCTCCCAAATGGCATCCCTGATAGCTTTCCTAACTGCTTCCCTAATTGCATCCCAATTGCTGAGCAGCTCGCGAGCGCGCTTCGGGCGAACTCGGCGCGCGTGCTCGACCTCTTCCGCAGCTGGGACGCCGATGGTGATGGGCAGGTGATTGCTACTGATTGCTACTGATTGCCTATGATCGCCTATGATTGCCTCTGATTGCCAGCTGGGACGCGGATGGTGATGGGCAGGTGAACACCTCTGAGTGTGAACCGAGAGTGAACACCGAACCATGCCCTGTCCTTGGCTTTGACGCTTCCTGATGAGCCCGGATTAGCCCTGATGAGCACCGATGAGCACCGATGAGCACTGATGGGCCCTGATGAGCCCTGATGAGCACTGATTGCATCCGATGGGCAGGTAAGTCGCGCCGAGTTCCACAGAGCCATGCCCGCCCTCGGCCTCGACGTACCCAAGGAGACGATTGACGAACTCTTCAGCGAATGGGATAAGGACGGGGGGGGCGAGCTCGGCTACGGCGAGCTGCGAAAGATCCTCTCGACGTCGGGACGAAACTCGAACCCTAATCAGCCCGCCGCCGCTAAAAAGTCTGCAGCGGGCACCTCGGGTAAAAAGTAGGGAAGGGGCCTTGCTTGCAGCCCTCCTCGAACAAGGGCACGCAACCGTGAACAAGGGCACGCGACCGTGAACAAGGGCACGCTGAGACGGTAAGGAGGGGGCTGCTCGTCGTTGAAGAAGATGGGCGCCGTGGGGATCGCGGCAGCGAGAGGGATCGCGTGATGGCGTGACGTGGCTGAGGAGCATGACGCATGTTACACAAGTAGCCGCGAGAATGTCTGTGTCGTGTCCGGTCGTGTGCGAAGTAGCAAGTACAACGGTAAGTTGCAAGTACGTGACGGTCGACGTCATTACGAACCGTTGCACAACCGTTGTACTTCGAAGTAGCAAGTACAACGCAACCCGCACAGGAGCACAGGAGGCCCCCCACAGCATACTCTAGATACTAATAGCCGCTCACGCGGGCCGCTCCGCTCTACGTGTACCCGACCGGCGCGTACCGGTGCGGCAGGGGCACGGTGCTCGGTGCGGTGGCTCGACGGACGACGCGTCGTCCGCGTGGTGGCGACTTTTGTGAAAAAATTATAGCGCGGACATGAGGGAGCGCGGATTGATCTCGGTCTCTGCACTACCGTACGTAGCGAGCGAGACCGACGTCATTACGCCAGACCGTAAAAATACGGCTACCTTACGCGATGCCGAGACCGCCACAGCTGTACGTCGGCGCGCGTCTGTGCGGGCGTGGTGCGGTGTGTTCACCAGTTCAGCCACGTCCCTCACGCCCCCTAGCTCAAGCTCTTCACACGACACCATGATGCGCTCCCCTTCACACCCAGGCTAGCTGGCTCACTCACACCCAGGCTGGCTGCTCGCAGGCCAAGTAAGCACGCTCCGCCGTCGCCTATGTCATCCACATTGTCGCCGAGTCGATGGCTATGGTCTTCTGAGGCGTCGGTCAGATCTCGGTTGATCTCGATCAGATCTCGGTTGATCTCCGGCGCCTCGTCCCCTCTGCCCGGAGAGTACCGGAGATTAGGGCTGATGAGCTCAGATCTCGGTTGATCTCCGGCGCCTCGTCCCCTCTGCCCGGAGAGTACCGGAGATTAGGGCTGATGAGGAGTTATGCCTTATTCTTCTCCATCGCCTCCTCAAACTGCCCGGAGAGGGAGCGGGCGGCCTGGATCCACGCCGCGATGATCAGCCCGAGGATGACGGCGAGGTAGGGTGTGGAGAGGGCGAGCGAGCCGACCGAGACGATCAGGAACTGCCAAATGGGGAACACGGAGGAAAGTGCTCAGAGGGCGCTCAGAGGCACTCAGAGGGCACTCAGAGGCACTCAGAGGCAATCAGAGGGCACTCAAAGGTCCTCAGAGGGCACTCAGAGGGCACTCAGAGGGCACTCGCCTGCTGGATGAGCGAGCCACCCGACTTGCCGAGGGGTCCGCCGATCACATCGACTGCGGCCTTGCCCTTGGTCTTCTGCTCGGCGTCCAGCGGGATGTAGGCCATCTCCTTGCACGGGTCGAACAGGGAGTACTTGGAAGCCTTGGACATGATGTTCTGCACCGCTCCGACGAAGACGGCGACGAGCAACGGCGTGGTGCCGAAGGTGGCGAGGACTGGCGCGAAGGTGTTCCCCGCGAGGCAGAGGGCAAAGAAGGCAACACCGGTGGCAAGGAGGACGGACGGCGTGATCATGGCGGCGGTACCCCAGCCATACTTGTTGAGCACGAAGCGCCCGAAGAGCATCATGAACAGCGTCGAGACGCCAGTCGCGGACGAGAACGTGCCCATGAATGCCGAATAGTCCATCGGGTTGGGGAAGGCCTCCTTGAGCTTCGCCCTGGTTTCGACATTCACATTCACACCAAGGGCGGCGAACATGCACGCGCGTGAGAGCCAGAGGGAGGCGGCACGATGCATTTAGTCAGAGGGAGGAGGCACGATGCATTTCGTCAGCAGTGGCCGGACAGCCAGCCTGGCGCCATGTTGGGCTCGCGCCATGTTGGGCTGGCGCCATGTTGGGCTCGCGCCTTGTCACCACAAAAGTGCATTCACGCTCCAATGTGCATTCACACTCCAAGATTCAAGGTGAGCGACGCACTGCAAGTGAACTCGGCCATGCAATCAAGGTCCATCAAGGTCAACCAAGGGCCATCAGAAGCAACTGTAGCGCGCACTTCCAAGTGACCTCGACCAGGTTGATCGACATGCCATAGCACACGACGAGGGTGGCGAGGTTGCGGATGTACTTGGAGGCAGCGAGGTACCTGATGAGGGAGGCCATCAAGGGAGGCAATGAGGGAGGCAATCAAGGGAGGCAGTGAGGGAGGCAATCAAGGGTACCTGATGAGGGAGGCAATCAGAGGCAATCAGAGGCAATCATCGTCTCTCCCTAGAGCGACTCGCCAAACAGCATCCATCTGTCGCAATCTGCCGCAATCCGACGCAATCTGTCTCAATCTGCCGCAATCCGCCGCTATCGATCCCCTCTCACTTGAACGACTCGCCAAAGGTCATCGATGGCTTCTTCTTCTTCGGCGCCATCTTGCCGGCACCGGCAGCCGCCGCCTCAGCTTTATCGAGCACCGCGACGTTGAGGTAACGGAAGCAGCCCGCGATCACGCCGCCCAGCACGACGACCGTTGTCATCAGCAGCTTGAGGGCCACGCCCCATGCGTCCACACCTGCATGCAAAGAGGGGCTTCATCAGAGACGCTCTCGGATGCACACGAGGGAGGCAATCAGGCGCCATCAGGCGCCATCAGGCGCCATCAGGTGCCATCAGGTGCCATCAGGCGCCATCAGGCGCCATCAGGTGCCATCAGGTGCCATCAGGTGCCATCAGGCGCCATCAGGTGCAATCGGGTGCAATCGGGTGCAATCGGGTGCAATCGGGTGCAATCAGGCGCCATCAGGGCGTGTCCTCTACCGGCGGGGAGGGTCGAGTGCAGCGTGCAATCAGGCGTCATCAGGTGCAATCAGGTGCAATCAGGTGCCATCTACCGGCGGGGAGGGTCGAGTGCAGCGTGGAGACGTAGCGCACAAACTGGCCCGAGAAGACGAGCGCCACGTTCGCAAACATGCCGAAGAGCGGGTAGTACTTCTTCGCCTCGGACACGGTGGTCACCTCGTTGGCGAAGCCCCAGAACAGTAGCGAGACCACAACGCTGCCCCACATGTTGGCGAGGAAGTAGAAGAGAGAGTAGGTCCAGTTTTGGAAGACGGCGATCGGCGCGGCGAAGCCGAGGGGCAGCACGCTGCGCAGGTACGCGCAGAGCGCCACCGGGTGCAGCAGATCGCGCATCGGGTAGATGATCCATGCGAAGCTGCCGAAGAAGCCCAGGAACGGGCCGAGGACTGTGTAGAAGAGCGCCTGGCGGCCGAGGCGGTTGGCGAGGCTGGAATAGAGCACAGTGAACGCGACGGCGCCCGGGAGGTTCACCCACGTCTTCAGAAAGGGAATCGCCTCCGCGGAGCTGCCTGGCGCCGTCACGACCAGCACGTCCTTTGTGTCGCGCAGGATGGTGTAGTTGAAGAGGATGCAAAAGAACATGATGGCGAGTGGGATGATCTTTTTAAGCTCCTCCTTGGGCGGAAGGCTCGCTTTCAGCGTCGCGAAGCCACTCAGCGGCGCCTCCTCAGGCCCAGGTGCTGCTGCTGCTGCCGCCTGCGCCACAATGGGCCTGATGGTGAAGGCACGACGCGACATCGTGCTGACGGCGGGCCGATGCACCGGCGCTCGCATGACAGCCGCGTGCCACCCAGCCGCACCGGCGGCGCATGCGAGAAGCACGCACACGGTCTTCGCCCGCATGCTCGTCGAGGAAAGAGATTGAAGAGCGGAGCGGCCGGCTCTGACAATCACCGCGCTGTTGGGAGAGACCGCGACGAGGTCGTGATGAGACGCGCGGGACCTCGCTGATGACATCAGGCGGAGATCTTATGAAATTGAAGGCGAGATCGAAACGGTTTAAGAAGATGGCGAAACAAAAAAGGTTTTCGCCGTGGGGCCGACGGGACCTTTCGGCTGGCTTCGAGAGGACTATCTCGTGAGCGCTATTTAGATACATTGTGTGTGTTTCGACGACTGTAGAGTGCCACGCTGCCTCCACAGGTGGGGATGGCAGGAATCTGTAGGCTTCTGGGGGCGAGGGGGCCAGCCTCATGCCAACATGCGTCGGAGGAAGTCGGAGGAACCCGCGGGAACCACTGTTAGTGAACGGTAAGGTGTATCGCCTACGCACACGACTAACACGACTAACACTAACACGACTTCTCCACTTCAGCGACACATACGCTCAGATCAAGCGCGCGGTACAAGGCTTGCCGCCACGCGCGCGATCGCACGCGCCAACAATGAACCCAACGTCTCGCAGGGCCGTCTCGTTGACGTCGTAGCGCGCGTCCGTAGCGCGAGTCGCGTAGCGCGCGCTCGATGGCGGAATCGTCCCTCATCGACGCCTCGAACTGCTCCCGGCCGTATCCACCGCCATCGCACCGAGCAGCTGGATCGATCCGATCTTGCAGGTCCGGGACGGCACCTACAAGACGCCGTTTTGAGCACTTGCATGCTAGGTGCCCGAGAATAGGCTAGTCTTCCTTTTTGGGAGAGAAATTTATATGTCGGACCATGATCTCGCCGACTCGCGTCTGCGTGCTCGCTTCGAGCCGCTCTCGCACGAGGATTTGCTTCGCTTCGCTGAGTTCAGCATCACTGCCATTCGCAAGGGCGGTGGGGCAAACGACCTCACAGCCTTCATGGATGCCCTCATTGCCTCCCGCAGACAACCAGCAGAGCTTTACGGGCGCGTACTCCAGTCAGCCGACTTGATGCGCGTGATCATCTCGCACCTTGCTCTTGTGGACGGAGGGCGCGCGGCCAGGACGTGCAAAGAATGGCGTACAGCTTGGGAATTGTTGATGCCCACCAAAAGTACGTTCACAGAAGCGGAATGGTACTACGGGGTGCCTGCTTTTCTGGAAGGAATGGTGTGGGTTTATGATAACATCGATTATCCGGTCGAAGCGATGGCCAGGGATGTTGACAAGGACGGAGAAAGGCTGTACTTCTTCGGTAGCAAGATGTGGCGCCTGCATGCAACTGCCCTACAACTCAAGGAGAACCGAAGCGTGATCTCAAGGACAACCAACACTGCAGAGGCAGCAACTCAAGCAGAGGAAATACACGACGGGGAAGTCGGGGGATATGGACTTATCTCAGGTAAGACATATGGCGATGACGATGACAGTCCTCCGGTAGGACCAGATGGTCATCGCGGACAATACCCCATCGGCGCGATTCTCACAGCATCTCATGCGTACTTTTTGACGCGCTGGAACCTACGCAAAATGGAGCGCTCAGGTGAAGCTGGCTTGAGCACTATGACACTTGACAAGCATGTCAGCTGGTTTCAATTGTGTAAGGCTGCTGGGTGGCCTACATCGCCTAGCAACTTTGACGGCCCGTCGATCACGGCAAGCCGCCTACTTGTTGATTGCGAGCCGTGCTCCTTTGACAGCCACTTCCTCTTCAGCCTGGCTTGGAGCGGCGACGAGATTTTCGTTCTGTTGCGATGCAAACAGCCACATGGACAGCCTTCGTTCGCAACCTCGGCGGTCGTCGCGATGGATGAGCATCTCGACGACATGCGCAATGTGCCGCTTCCTGACTGCATCAGAAGTGCGCGCCAAATCGCGGCGACTCCCTCCGTCTTGATCGTCGCTGCGTTACGGTACAATCCGAGCTCGGGCCCATCGGAATTTGGCGCTGCCGACATTTTCATTCTGACCTTGCCGAGCCGAGGGAAAGACGCGGCATCTTCACGCCCAGGCGGCGCCTTGCTGCGTCGGATCCCGATTGACGAACCAACGCGTGATCTGTTTGTTGCCGTAAGCCCATCTGGTGCGCACTTTGTCACCGCTGCAGCTCCGACAAGGTCAGACTTGTCGGACCAACAGCGGGCTACACTGCCGACGCTACGCCTCTTCACGATCAGTGGCGTCTGCTGCAGCAAGCTGACGGTACCAAGCCGGCTCCAAGGTATCAATTATCTGCAACACGTGGACGGTGCAGTCCTTGTGGGATGCAAGACCAGACGGCCTGACAATATTGTATTGCGTGTGGCCCTCGCCACGGGGCTGACTAGATCAGAATGCAAGAGCCTTCATCAGTTGCAGGGGCAGCATGTTCACCTCACTGCAAAGGAAGATTACTCGTACGAGCACCGGGACGATGACAACAGCGACAGCTCCCCTTTGGATGATTCGGATTTTGAGGACGATGGTGAGGAGGCCGACGAGGCGGCGGATGAGGAGGAGGATGGTGGAGAGAATGAGCACGGTGGGTTCGAGGAGGATGACTAAGGTGTTCGCTACACGGCTACATGTCGTTGAGGGGGGGGTGGCAGGAATCTGGGCACTGGGGGCCAGCCCTTATGCGTCGGAGGAACCCGCGCGGGAACCACTGTTAGTGAATGGTAAGGTGTATCGCCTGCGCACACCGACCCGTAACACGTCTAACACTAACACGACTTCTCCACTTCAGCGACACATACGCTCAGATCAAGCGCGCGGTGCAAGGCTCGCCGCCACGCGCGCCAACAATTGACCCAACGTCTCGTTGACGTCGTAGCGCGTGTCGCGTAGCGCGCGCTCGATGGCGGAATCGTCCCTCATCGCCGCCTCGAACTGCTCGGCCGTATCCACCACCATCGCACCGAGCAGCTGGATCGATCCGATCTTTAGGTCCGGGACGGCTGGGCTCACCTGCAGAGGGCCATCAGAGGCCTTCAGAGAGGCCATCGGGAGGCCATCAGAGAGGTCATCGGATCCCGAGATTGACGTAATCGGAGGTCATCGGATCCCGAGATTGACGAAATCAGAGGTCATCGGATCCCGAGATTGACGAAATCGGAGGTCATCGGATCCCGAGATTGACGAAATCGGAGGTCATCGGATCCCGAGATTGATGAACTCACCTCGCCCTCAGGCGAGCGCACAAAGACAAAGGTCTGGTCGCCCAGGAGCACGACGTTATGGCACGGGCACTCGATGCAGATCCTGTCGAGAGCGAGAGCGACCGCCTCGGCCGTACCTCCAGCCAGCCGCACACAGCTCGCCGGCCAATCCAGCACGCAGGCCTCCACCTCACCTGTGGGGAGAGGCGAGGACGCCGTGGTGAGCACTTGCATGCGATCTTGGCCAATCCAGCACGCAGGCCTCCACCTCACCTGCATGCACTTGGCAATCAGCCATCCACACTCGGCAATCGGCCATCAACGGCCATCAACAGCACGCGGGGCTCCACCCCACACCTGGAAGCACCACTCGGGACAGCAATCAACAGCAATCAACGGCCATCAACAAAGCAAAGGTCTGGTGGAAGCTCCTCGGGAACGTCGATGCGCTGTTCAACTCGGGACAGCACGGGCGCCGTCGCAATCGGATACGCTTCGGGGATTGCCCACGCGTGCGCGTGCAGATGGTTCTGCGAGGCACCCGCGCGCGGCGCATTGAAGTTGACGCACAGCTCGCCCGCGCACGCGCGGCCGATCAGCACCAGGTCGATGCAGTCGTCAGTCGTCAGACGCTGCTGGCGCCGATTCGCATGCAATGCAATCTCCGGCACAAGCAGGTAGTGGCCGTTGGGCTCCATCGGGGAGATGTTGAAGTGGACGTCCCAGCATCGGCCGGTCTCGGGCAGAAGGGCCTGAGCTACCATGGGACGCAGCTCTAGCCGGAGCGGCCCGCTGCAAAACGAGCATGTTGCCTCGTCATGCGGTGGCAACCAGCCGAGCTTGGGCGCCGCAGGCGGCCGCAACGCCCGGTTGGCGCGCAGGACTACGAGATATCGGCCGCGGCGGCCGACACGCGTCTGCAGCTGAAGCGAATCTCCAGTCCTCAAATCCTCGCAGAATTCGGCGATCTCATTCTCACCCTCCGAGCCTGCAATCCGTAAGCCATACCGCACCTCTCGGCCGTCACGCAGGGTCGCTGTGCTGCTGATCGTGCCCGAGCGGACGAGCTCCAGCCACTCGGCACTCCAGCGTGCGACCGACACCGGCCCGCGGAGCGTTGGCGGCGTCACCGTGAGCAGGCACTGCATGATCCACGCGATCGCCATTCCGCAACGAAACCAAGTAGGAATTCGACGGCGCGGTCGTGACATGCAGATCCTATGCGTACGTACGTCCCCGACATGTGAAAAGTTGGCGCCCGAAACGGCGCCCGCTCGTCGCACTCATGAAGTCCCTCTTTTGCGTCGCGCTCACGCCCTTGTGCGCCGCTTTGAAGCCATCAGCTACCTGGTTGGGTGCCGGCCGGCCTCGTCCATCACTGCCAGCTGCAGAGCTGCCGCCGCTGCTCATGCAAGCGTTGCAGCTTAATGACTTTCCGGAGATCGATGCCGGGCTTCACGCCATGTGGGCATTCGCCGGTGATACGACGCGCTTCATCTACAAGAACAACGAGACCGAGTTCATAGAGGACGCCCACACGACAGCTGATACACTGCCCACCTCCTTTTATGGCATGGCGATGCACGGCCGCGAGTGGGAGATGGAGACCGAGTTGACGCTCGTGGGCAGCGACCTCGAAGCCGCGTGGATCGCCACGCAAATCATGCGCACCGTGTCCTCCGATGGGCGAATGCGGCGATGGCAGTGGGAACTGCGAAGGCACCGACGCCCGCCCAACTTGGGTGCCTGGTACGTTGAGTCGATAGGCAGCTCTGATGTGAAAGGCAACTTTGAGATTGACTGATGACTGACTATATCTATAATTTTTTTTTATTACAACGTGCTAACTTGGGCCTACATCGGGATCCCCGGTGAGAGATACGCCACGTGTTTTCCGTCCTTAAGAGTCGTGTCGTCCTTGTCGGCCTATCCCGGGATTCGTTCACAGCTGCGTAACGCACTAGTGAACGCCCCTTGATTACGGCAGAGACGAGGGCGAGAGGCAGAGGGAAGGGGTGCCGAGACATCAGCGTGGCCGCTCGCTCGAGCCGTCTCATCGACTCGCCCATCCGACGAAGGCTCGATCGATGGATGGATCCGTGCCACTCCACCAATCCCGTGTCTCATCGACTCGCCCATCCGGCGGCGGTTCGAAAGTCATCGCGCCTCGCCTCGCTGACGAAACTGACGAATCTCACGAGTCGCCCATTCGGCGGCGGTTCGCGCGCTCATCGCGCCTCGCCTGTTGCTGAGGTGCCCACAGCTTGATCGTAAAGTCGGCAGAGCCCGAGGCGAGGAGCGGCAGCTCGTTGTGGAAGTCGACCGCATACACACGGTCCGTGTGCCCGCGTAGCCGCTGCAGCAAGCTCCCTGTGCCTTTCGGGCCCGACACGTCATACAAGTACGCGTCACCATCGGCTGAGCCGGTGGCGAGAAGGACGGAGGCATGCACGGAAGGGGGCGGCAGAGGCGGCGCGCCCTCGACGGCGCGCGCCGTGTTGGGCAGGCGCAGCCGCTCGGCGCCGTAGCCGTCGTCGCCGTAGCCGTCGTCGCCGTTGCCGTCCACATCGACCAGCGCTCGTCGCGCCGGCGCGCCGCGCACAAAGTCCAGACCGACGTAGAAGGAGGATTTGATCGGGTACCTGATGAAGGAAGCCATCAGGCGCAATCAGACGCAATCAGACGCTTCAAATCCTCGGGCAGGTGCACGTACGCGCGATTTCGATGGCCGACGAGGGCATGGATGCACGGCGTGTCAAGGAGCTCGGGCTCGGTGAGCTCCTCCCCCTCACCCTCGCCCTCGCCCTCGCCCTCGCCGCCTCGTAAGACCAAGTCCATATTAGGCACCTCCAGAGCCGCGGCGGTACCGCCCAACACGGCACCGTCGGCGCCGTTGGCGGTGGCGCCCAGCACGACGCCCGCCTCCGCCTCGGCCAGCAGAGGGCCCCCCTGCGCGCCGTGTTGGGCACCGCCCCCCTCCTTGGCGCCCGCGAGCGCGCCCGCCATGGCGCCCGCCCCGAGTCCCGTGCTGCTGCGGCTCGACGGCCGGCGGAGGAAGGCGTGCGGCGGCGCGAAGCCGGAGTCGAAGATACGCAGCGTGTCGTCATATGAGTTGACTGCTAAGAGGCGGTCGAGGGCGCCATTGGTGCTGTCGAGGCCGGCGGCCGTTGACGAACCCCACTCGGCCGTTGACGAACCCGCGTTCACACCGCTGGCACTCGGCAGGCTGGCCGCGGCCACCCACGCGGACGAGACGGGCAGCGCGCGCGAGAGTGTCACGTGCGAAACGGGCTTTCGTGCGTCGCCCGCGTATGCGCAAGTGACACAGCGCCGCTGATGGCGCAGGTCCCAGGTGCGCAAAGCGCCGTGTCGATCACCCGTGAGTACGTGCTCGCCGCGCGGCAGGAAGAGCATCGAGTTGACCATCGTGCCGTTCGCGAGCTCGGCCGTTGGCTTATCGGCCGCCACCCTTGCATCGAAGAGGAGCACAGAGTTGGACGTGGTCGCGACCGCGAAGGCACTAGGCATGTTGGGATGATGCGCGACGGCCTGGACGAAGGCAGAGGAGGGCACGTGCCAGAGGCGCTCGCTCACACCCTTGTCGAGGTCCCACCACCGGATCGTGTGGTCGAACGAGCCCGAGAGCACCGACCGAGAGTCCGCAGACCAGCTCAAGCTCGACACATGGTGAGTGTGCTTGTCGAGGCAGAGCGTCTCTGTCGGCTGGACGCCCTCGACGGCCCAACAGCGCACGCTGCGGTCGAAGGAGCCCGAGGCGAGCAGCCGGCCATTGGGCGAGAAGGCCACCGTGTACACGGCGCCGCCGTGGCCGCGGAGCGTGCACGACTCCTCAAAGTGGCGGCTGTCGAAGCGTGCGGTCGGTGCACTGCTGCTCGAGCTCGGCGGCTCGATGAGCTCGTCCAAGTCGGCGCGCACGCCGCCGACACCCAATCGCGAGTCGTCGACGGAGCGATTGATCGCAGCTGCCGCGGCGTCACTCTTGCCGCCTTTGGGCGCCTCGCCGTTTGGCGGTGCCGGCGGCAGCCCAGAGTGATGGCTGCCCGCGCGGACGAGCGCCGTGTTGAGACGCGCGGAGAGGTCGTACACGGAGAGCTTGAGCGCGCGATTGTCCCGTTCCGCCGCCTCGAGCCGCTGCTTGAGCTGCTTGTTTTCGACCGTGAGCACGTCGAGCCGATTGCGCAGCGAGACCGTGCTGGCGCTGGACATCATGCGTGACCAGTTTTGTCGCTCTCATCTTCATTCATGTTAATACACACACCTTCATTCACAACACACCAACGCGCTCAGACCAAACTCATCTTCACAGGCATTCACACCCGATGACCTCTGTCATGTAACTGAAAACATGTGCTGCCACGCCAGAGGAGCCTCAGAGCTCGTGGATTGTCCCGTTCCCTCTTATCTCGGCTCCAAGCTCGGCACACCTCGGCGGAACGGCGGTCGACCTCCGGACGAAGATCTCATCTCCACGAATAAACGACTCAATCTCGAAGCTTATGAAACCTACCGCCTACATGTCTATATGTAACATTTGTGCTCCTTTTCAAATGCAAATTCGTCGACACGCCTAAACAAGCGCTTGCTACTTGAGCTCTTTTAGTTTCGTCTCTCCTTGCGTGACGTGTCCGGTGTCGATTTCGTGTGACGTTCACTCATAAGCAACTTTTCGTACCTTCGGAGGAGCGTTCACAAATCCAATCGCAACTTTCGGTCCTCGCGGAACATCTGAACACATTCGCAGCTTCGCGCACTCATTCGCAGAGCCGAAGCCTAAAATGCTCTCCTGCGTCCTCGCTGCCTCCCCCGCTCTGATGCTCGGCCCGGTCGCCGCGCCAACCCTGCGCCACGCATCGCCCGTGATGCAGCAGACCTTCCAGCGCGAGCAGGTCGGCTACGGCACCGCGACCTACACCGGCGGCGTCGTGCCCACGCGCAAGGCGCCCGTCAAGGCCGACTCGACCATCCTCGTGCAGGGTGGCTCGCTGCGCACGTGGTCATACCGCTCGCAGTCCGTGGGGCAGGTGCAGGTTGTCCTCAGCACCGAGGGCCGCCCTCTCGACGCCGACATCGAGCTTTGGCACGGCCCCGACAACACGCCCTGCAAGATGCGCGTGTACGTCGAGAACGGCCAGCTCCGCCCCTTCTCGGCGGTGATCGAGACGCCGCGCGGCCCGAACACCGTGGCCATCCGCAACATCGGTCAGATCGAGTTCCCCATCGCCGCCAACGTCGTCGCCGACCAGGTCGACAGCCCGTCCGCCGACTGCATTGCCGCCTCGACGACCATCCAGGGTGGCGCCCTGCGCACGTATCCCTTCGACCCGACCGTCGACAGCGTGCAGGTGCTGCTCAAGACCGACGGCCGCCCGCTCAACGCGCGCATCGAGCTCCTCCAGGGCCCGAACAACAACAAGCAGGTCATCGAGCTCTACACCGAGGACGGCCTCGACCGGCCATTCTTCGCCATCCTCGAGACGCCGGGCTCGGGCAACGTCGTCCGCATCGTCAACACCGCGCCGATCGAGTTCCCCATGACCGCCGGCGTTGTCCCGCACTCGATCAATACGGACATGTCCTTGGCCGATGTCATCATCGGCGGCGACATTGGCCGGTAATGTCGGCGCGGCGGCGCGCGCGCACAAAGAAAGAGTGCTTGTGTCCCACACACGGCGCGTCGCGTGCGTGACAAGTGCCTTTCGTTCTGGGCCGCTATCGGGATGGGGCGCGCGCCGAGAGAGAGCATACAGAGAGTTGCGAGCCGTGCTTCGCGGAGGAGGAGGAGGCCGGGCATTCATCCAAGGAGTTGAAGAGGAGCGATCAGAGTCGGTCGAGTACAGAAGTTTAGAAAGCGTTATTAGCTGCGGTGTGCAATCGGTCTGTGTCGGCTCAGGAGCATGCGTACGGTCGGTTAAACGGTCGGTGCACCACATATTACACAGGGAGTGGCTCCGAGAGAATGTTTATGTTACTGCGCGTATTGTCACGATTCAAAACAGTAACAGACAACGCCGCGCGAGTCTCCTCCATCGGCTCCATGGTCTCCTCGTGTACACCGGAGACCGGAGGGCTGGCGAGTCACTGGACACTGCCCGAGTCAGAGACGAAATTCGCATTCGGGTTCGGCCCCCCAGACGCGCATCCCCCAGACGCGCATCTTCGGACGGTCCGAAGGCTTCGTTCCGGAAATAGAATCTTGGCGGCGGGATTGTGAAACTCCTCACGAGGTCGCGCCAATCGCCGGAGCACGGTGCCCAAAGAGTGGACAGCGTCTGCAACACGTCCACAACATCCTCCACGTGCCCGGAGCTACCCGCCTCGAGCACGTGATATGGTCCAGACCACCCGGGCGGTCCCGCCGCCCCTACCCATGCATCGCGTCGCGACCGCCGCCGCCTCATCATCAACGCTGTCACAGGGGCCGGCCTACCACGTTCTGGCTGCACCAGGCGATTTTCTGGCAAGGCTTGAGGAGCTGGAGAAGGGTGCTGAGCCGGCTCCGCTTTGGGGGGGTGCCCCCACGGTGGTGCCCGCCGCTGAGCCCCCGCTCAAGACGCTCGCCCTGAAGCAGCGGACGCTGGTCCGCTCCACGCTGGATGACGACAGCCCTTCAAGCACCTTCAAGGCGCTCGAGCAGCAGCCGGCCCCCCTTTGGGGGGTTGCCCTCGCACCCGCCGCGGAGCCGCCGCTCAAGACGGTCGCCCCGAGGCGGCCGCTCGTCCGGACCACGCTGGACGACGATGACGTTCTGAGCTCGCTCAAGGCGCTTGAGGCGCAGATCGACCGCGCACGGCAGCGCACTGTGCTCGCCGTGAAGAACAGCCCGCCGGCGGCCCCGTAGGGGCGGCGTGCGAGGTGACATGCATCCCGACATGTGTGCCCAGCATGGGGCGCCTCCCTGCCAGCAACACGGGATGGAGCTCGCCGCACGTCTGTTGTGATGTGATGCTGTGCTGAATTCTTGTGCCGAAGTGGACATGGAGCTTCATGGAGCCCGGGGCGCATGTGTGATGACGAGCATGACGATCTCCGTGATGATGATGTGATGTGGCGCATGCCATGCGCGCGTTTCGTAGACAAGGACAAGGGCAAATGCAGGCTTCCATGTACTCCACAAACGTGGAAAACTTGTAACTTCGCGCGTGTGTAGGTGCGAATGAGTTTCAGTTTCGAGTGTGAGGGACCTGCCTATACACAATACTTGACTTCCCCGTCTGCCCTCGCAAGGCCCCGGCGGGCAGTAGTCACGTCACAAGGCCAGAGGTCGATCGGGAGCGGCTCGAAGCTCATGAGGCCTACCGTACGTGGCGGTTACGTGTGGGCTGTGCGCTGTGGGGCGGCACAGGCGCTCGCCGACGCCGTGGCGCGATGGCGCGCGGGCCGTTGGCCGCTCAGGGGCCTCTTCAGCACTTCAGGCTTCTCGTCTGTCGTGTCCGTCCCGTCTGGGCCGTGGCTGGCGGCGGCCACTGGTCGCCTCACTGCCACCTTTCAAGGACAACGTGGGGGTGAAGGTGCAAGGTCAGCACAACAGCAGGAAAGGGGGTCAATCGTCCGAAAGGCTCAGCCTCAGGGGGATGGGCCCCAGCAGTTGCGCTAAGGTGATACTTCGCTTTTAATGCCTCTCGAGATTCCCTGTGAACCCGGAATTTTTAAGATTCATTAGATTACATACAACGCGCGCAACCACGAAGTTGTGCGTCCGGTCGTCGCGGCTCTGCGGGTCGCTGCGCAGAACTCTTTCGATGTCTCGTGTGACACTCACCTCATCCAGCGCGGCGTCCGGCGAGCGGCGAAGCGGCGTACCGTCCGGGCACGCGAAGAACCGGCAACGCGCGACGTGTGCGACGTGGCAGCTGGCAGGACCCGGGGATGTCATAGATTTGGTTTCGCTGTCCGACACTCATCTCGGGTTCTTCACACTCATCGCGACCGCCGATTCGGGTTCCGCCTCATCCTCCGCCGCCCCTCGGTGCCTCCACACTCTCCGCCGAGGTCGCCCCGAGATCGCCCCGAGATCGCCCCGAGATCGCCTCGAGATCGCTCCTCGGTGCCTTCACACTCTCCGCCGGCTCGTCAAACTGGGCAACCTCGGGGCGATCTCGGAGCGACCTCGGGGCGATCTCGATGCGATCTCGGCGTCTCAGGTGCGCCTCAGATTGTCGAGGCGCCGCTGCAGCTCCGCATCGAGATCGCCGCCGCCCGCGTCGCCGCCGCCGCCGCCCGCGTCGCCGCCTGAAGCGCCCGCGGACACGGCCTGCGGCGCGGCCGCGCCCGCCCCGGCGCCCGCGGAGGACATACCCGACGGAGCCTCCTTCATTGTGTTGCCTACCTCGATGCCAAGCTCGGCCATGATACCACCTGCGACGGTGACCATCGGCGACGATCGGTGTCAGTGGAGGAGGGTGGGGTTGCAAGACAGGACGCAAGACGAGTCGCAAGTGATCGCAAGTGGGTTCGCAAGACGGGACGCAAGCCGGGACGCGAGCCGAGACGCGAGATGAATGCGTGGATGCGAGATGAATGCGAGATGAATGCGAGATGGACGCGAGATGAATGCGTGGACGCGAGATCGTACCGAGCACTGCATCCTCCTCCTTGGGAAATCAAGGGGAATCAAGGGAGATCAAGAGACATCGTACCGAGCACTGCATCCTCCTCGTCCTCGTCCTCATCATCGGCGAAGGCCTCGTCCATCGCGTCCGACATCATCTCCTCCTTCATCCCCATGATCTCGTTCTGCTGCTCGAAGTCGGCCATGATCTGCCCACGCGAGATCACGCGTGCGAGAGAAAGAGACGATGAGAGAGACGTCATCAAGAGACGCGGCAGCTGATCCGACGCTAGGCGGCGGCAGACGGAGCGGGCACGGGCGCCACAGCGCGCCTTACGGACAGATCCGGCGGTGGCGGCGCGAGCTTCACGTACCTTTTGGATCTGCGGCATGTTCATCTTCTGGTTCATCCGCGCCATGATCTTGGTGATGCCCTTCATAGACGCCGCCATCTGCTGCGACGACTGCATTGTCGTTAACCGGAGTGAGACCGCCTCCAAGTGCGACTTCATCTTGTACATCTTTTTGATGTAGTTGCGTGTGCGCACGAGGTCCTTGGCCTTGATCTTCGCCGCGTCCATGTGACCATCCTTGGCTGCCTTCTTGATTTCTGTCATCAGCTTCTTTTCATTGCGCTCAAGCGTCGTGCGCTCGCGGTCCATCTCGCGCACGCTCTTCTTGATACCGCGCTGGTACTCCTTCATTCGCTGCGCAGGCGTCTTTCCTACGCCAAACAGGTCCATGGTTAAGAGAGGAGCTTGCGAAGCGTGTGACTGCTTTGCGAGCGCTTCGCAAGCAAACCCGCTTTTCTTCACGACACGACACCGCATCGTTCACACGGTCGTTAACCTCCGTGCGTTGGGGTTGTGCCTCACTTTCAACCGAGCGCCGCATTTCTGTGACGAAATGGGTCATCATCTCATTTATCTCCGACCGACGCGTAATGCTTTTCGTGCTCGTGAGCGCCTCGGCGCTCGTCGTGGCCCCACGAGGCGCCGTTACGCACAAATTGCGCGGCGGCGATGTCAAAAACATGGACTTCTTCAAGCAGTTCATGCCTAAGTCGCTGCCGACTGATGCCCCAGTGACAACGACCGTGTACTTTGACATGACAATTGGTAACCCTATCCCTATCCCTAACCCCAACCCGAACCCGAACCCTGACCTACCCCCCCCAACTCAGGCGGCAAGCCGGCTGGTCGTATCGAGATGGGTCTCTTCGGCGGCGTGGTGCCGAAGACAGCCGAAAACTTTCGCGCGCTGTGCACGGGCGAGAAGGGCTTTGGTTACGCAGGTTCGCCATTTCATCGGGTGATTCCTGGCTTCATGTGCCAGGGCGGTGACTTTACGAATGAGAATGGCACCGGTGGCAAGTCCATCTATGGGAGTAAGTTTGCCGATGAGAACTTCGACCTCGGCCACGGTGGCCCAGGCTGCTTGTCCATGGCGAACGCTGGACCCAACACGAACGGCTCCCAGTTCTTCATCTGCACGTCAGACACGTCCTTTCTCGATGGGAAGCACTGCGTGTTTGGAAAGGTCACCAAAGGCATGGACGTTGTCAAGCTGATTGAGGCAGTTGGCTCCAGCAGCGGTAAGACGCGCCAGGAGGTGCGCGTTGCCGCCAGCGGCCAGCTGTAAAAAGTGAAGATGTGTGCGAACACAAGAGCGACCCGTCTGCTCATACGTGCTCTCAAGCTATCGACTGAGACGACTAACTTCTCTCGTCTCTAAGTACTAGAGGACCGCTACCAAGACTGAAAGCTAGTGCTAAAGAGAGTAAAGAGTTCTACGTTGACATGTACTAAGACTACCAAGCCAGCTCATCGTCGTCCTCGTCCCCCTTGTCGCCCCGCCCCGCCCTTCTTGCGAGGCTCCCCAAGTGGTCGACGGCGGTCGTGTACTGGCGCTGCAGCTTGAGGCGCGAGTACAGGTGCGGGCAATCGAGGTTTCGGCACTCGATCGGCCCCACGCGCGCCGCCGAGCAGCGCAGGCAGTGCGCCACCAATGCATGCACGCGCGCCTCAAGCAAGTTTCGTCTCGTGGTGAGAGCGACCGTTGAGGTCAACCGATCGTCGGCGCACTCAGCGCATAGGAGCGCGGGGCAGGGCTTGTCGCACAAGATGCAGTGGCTCGACTCGAAGTAGCCGACGATCGTGGCGCCGTGACGGGCGCGCTGGGCGACCGCTGCCGGTAGAGCGCGGTCGAGCGGCGCGCGGCGCGAGCGGCGCATCTCCTGCTTGTACCTGTGGGGAAGAGGCGAGGGCGCCGTGGTGAGCACTTGCATGCAGGGATCGCCATCGGCGCCTTTCGCGTGTACCTGTGGGGAAGAGGCGAGGGCGCCGTGGTGAGCACTTGCATGCAGAGGGGCCATGCGGTCGCGAGCGCATCTCGAGCTTGTACCAAATGAAGACGTCGACGCCGATCAGCGAAAAGATGCGCCCGAGCGCTGGCAAGATGCGATTCAGGATGTAGTACGATGCATCCGGGCGAGGCGCCTGCCACCGCGCCGCGTCGGGCACTCCGTGCGGCGGGAAGAGGAGGACTTCGGGGCGCTGTGCCGAGTCGCGCAGCCGAGCGGACTCCTGATGAAGGGGGTCATCAGAGGTCATCAGAGGGGGGCGCTGTGCCGAGTCGCGCAGCCGAGCGGACTCCTGATGAAGGGGGTCATCAGAGGTCATC
>Ga0210242_100221_pt1 | contig 47770 bp, 35 predicted proteins | sample ChrtobMeP5a_16mM_FD_155445 | JGI IMG/M metagenome (GOLD analysis project Ga0210242, IMG submission 155445) | Chrysochromulina tobin associated microbial communities from unialgal haptophyte culture, Seattle, Washington, United States - P5a_16mM | ecosystem: Host-associated > Algae > Haptophytes >... | reverse complement strand
CTCAGCTCCTCTGGGCGGATCTGCTTCCCCGTTACATGTAGTGCAGGGGCGGGCTTACCTTACACTGTTTTCATGCACAAGAGGCAAATCGCCGTGTCCAATGAAACCTTCGTGGCGTTAAGCCGTATTGTCTACTGAGCGTCCGTGCTATTCACATGAGGATCTGTCTATCCTGATTCCTGTGGACATGTTCTACATGTAAGCGAACAGGAACAAAAATCCTGTGACTGTGTCATGATAATGTGACTGTGTCTGTTCTAGGAACCTATCATGATGCGTGTAGAGACTTAAGTTCACCGCCGCGGCGCTTTGCGCCGCGGGGCTCGTCTAGTACATTTGTAATTCCGCAAACCGAAGGGTTCCTTGCGCACATCGCGCACACTCGGGTTGCGCCCCCCGGCCACTCGTCGCAACTCTTCGCGAGCCGCGACATGACCTGGGACATGACGCGCGCCGATGTGATGCGCTCTCTATGTTCGCTGCCTCTCGCCGTCCGAGTCGCGGTTCCCGTTGCTGCGGCTTTCCGTACTGGTGCAGCGCTTGCAGTGATAGGGCAACCGCGGATGCCCGCCCTCACGGGCCCGTACGAAAGCATCGGCGTTCAGATCGTCGAGGTACCTGGCTGTTGTCGCGCAAAAGTCTTTTACCCGTGCGAGCCCGTGGTGGGCCTCGAGGAAGCGCCGTATTGTACCGATGGCAGACAATCATCGGACAGCATGGCCGGATTGGTCGGCTTCAAGCAACTTGGCCTTTCCTTCCTACTCGCTCACCTTGCTGATGCTTGGTCCGGATGCCTCAAGGACGCGCCGCCCATTTCTCAAGGAACCGCGTTGCCGCTGCTCGTGTATTCCCATGGCTTTGGTGGCAACATGGACATGGGCTCGTATCTCATGCGCGAGATCGCCTCGCAGGGTGTTGTCGTTGCAGCTTTGGAGCATCGAGACGGGACGGCCTCATTCACCCGTGCGGCCGATGGCTCAGAGATGCCCTTTGCTCCCAACCGTCTGAGCAGCATCGAGCAGCTCCGATGCCGCGTGCGAGATCTCCTCGCTGCCGCCAAGCCAGGCGCCCTCGGCACCCGCCTACCCCCTCTGGATGCGACCAGAGTGTGCCTGGGAGGGCATTCGTACGGGGGACCGGCCGCGCTGCTGGCCGCCGCGATGGCGCCGAGCACCGCTCGGCCTGCGGGCGTGCTCCTGCACGACCCCGCTCTGGGGATGGGCTCGTCGGAGCTCTCCCGGGACGCGTGCCGTGGCGGCAGCCTCGAGTGCCCAGTGCTCTCGTTCACAAGCGATGAATACGATCGGGCGGGGGTCGTCTGCGGCACGACGTACCACATCGACGGGTGCTTCCACGGCAACTTTGTCGACGCCGCCCTGTGGGCACCGCCGTGGGTGATGCGCCCGCTCTCGGCCGTCGTCCCGGCCGCGGGCCCCATGGAACCGGCTGCGGTGCACGCCGTGCTCGCACGGACGGCGGCGCGCTTCTTGAAGATGCGAGAGGGCCATGGAGGGCGACGCCGACAACGAGCTGAGATGGATGGCGCAGGGGGAGCCGAGTCTGCAGCCGCGGCAGTACGTGTGAGCGAGACCTGCGTGAGGGGTGTCAGAGCGCGAACGGGTGTTCGTATTACGTTCGTTCACTTTTTAATTAACTTTTTTAAAGAGGGGGTCGGAACTGGGCAACGAAAAACGCTAATCACTCCGAGTAACTGCTCGCAAGTGGTAACTCGGCTCCGCTCGGCCTAATGCTAGCCAATGCTGCGGCGAGTCCACCTCAGTAGTAGGCTCCTAGCCCTCCCACCTAAAGGTGTCTCCCACCAGCTCGGCGAGCAGCTCATTGTACGGCGCAAAAAAGTCGCGGTACGTGCGCCGCTCCGTAGCGAGGTGCGCCTTGGAGCGATTGTACAATACCTTCTCCGAGGGCGAGAGCGTCGCGTACGTGCTCTTCGCGCGCTTCTTGCCGCGCGGGTTGCAATGGCCGTCGGCGCGCGACGCGGCGACGAGGTCGTCGCCGGCGTAGAGGCCCGAAAAGCGACCGATGAGCTTGAGCAGTGACGAGACGTCCATGGCCATCAGGTCCTCGTACCTCAAGAAGAGGAACTGCTCGCGCGGGAAGAGGCGCAGCGCGTGCAGCACGCAGACCGCGTACAGCGAGTTGGTCGCGTACATCATCGAGCCGCCATAGTTCCAGCACTGGCGCAGATAGTCGGCAAGCTCCGACGTGGGCAGCGCCCGGAGCAGGCTGATGTTGCGAAAGAGCGTCGCGTTGCAGTCGTGCAGCTGCTTCACACGCATCGCGAACGAGGGGCCAAACTGCCCAATCCCGTCCCAGCCCCACTGCATGGCAAACATCGACCATTCGGAGAAGGCGCGCGTGGTGGGCTCTCGCATGAGCACGAGGAACCTCAGCGCCTCGGGGCGTGACGACATCCTGTGCAGCCGCAGCAGCGCGTCCGGGTCGCACAGGTAATTGGGAGTAAAATCCGCCACGACCGCCTCGAACTCATGTGCGTGCGAGGCCCACGGCAGTAGGGACATGAGGCAGTACGAGTCGTTTCGCTTGAGCCGTTGGCCTACCAACTTGTCCTCCCACTCGCACTGCGAATGAAACGTCGACGAGACGCCGCGTACGGTTCGATGGCACGCTGCGTGGATGCACTCGCTCAGCGGCCGATGCAAGCCCAGACGCGCGCTGAGCGCCTGGCTCGCGACGAGCTCGCTCTCGCGTGGCCCACGTGTCCGAGCATGCGCGCCGGCGACATATCCGGCGCTCGAGCACGGCGGCTCGCTGCCCGAACACAGCGCCTCCAACCTCTCCATCAGCACGCCATTGTGCCGATCCACCACTAGATCGTGCGTGCCGCTTCGCTTCTTGCGTCGTCCGACCGCCACGTCCACTGCTGGAATGCCCCAGTAGCGCGCGCGTTGCTGGCGGCTCTCCCACGGCCAGAGCGACGGCTCACCCGGCGGCGCGCCGTGCACCGGATCGGGCCCGTGCAGCGTGCCCAGGTCTTCCCGGTAGCGTCGCATCTTATTGCCTCCGAAGAAGAAGGTTTCCTTGAGCGATTCGATGAGGAGTACGCCGCCTTTCCAACGCGAAGCTCCGACAGGGGAGAGCAGGAAGCGGCGTGGGCAGGCACTCGCGTTCCATCCCGAGGAGTCTGCGCCACAGCCCATGCGCACTGGCGTGAATGCATTGCCCAGGCACGTGTACAGCCACGTCGTGGCCGACTTGGGGAACCCAGGCAGGAAGAGCGAAGGCAGCACCGGTGCACGTCGGCTCGACGGCCCTGGCTGGCCAAGCAGCAGTTGTTCCTCCCTCCCCCACGATTCCGGCTGCACATAGCTCGGAATAAAAGTGCCGTCGACCCATGAGCGCAGAACCTTGCCGGCATGCGACGGCCTCAATGCGCCGCCACCTTCTCTTCCTCCACTCCTAAAGAGCGAACCGAGCGTCATCCTCGGGAGCGGCACCAAGAGCTCCCGATGCACACAATATCGTCGACCAGCACCAAAAAAGCCGCCGCCATCCGCGGCGACAAAGACGCAATTTTTGGCGTAGTTCTGTCCCGTGATTGTCGCGGATGGGTGAGTCTCCAACTTTGGACTGCTGCAGCCTCGCAGAGTTGCAGTGCAGTTGATTCGGACGCGGTTGCCAGGAGCGCTCGTGTCGTTCCATGCGGCGGGCTTTTCATGCAGGATCCAATTGCCGTCCTGAAAGTGAGCAGGCATCAGACGGCCGCCCCGAAGGTCGCCATTAATCTTATTAATTAGCACGGGCGTTGCTATCCTGCAAACGAATGAACTTCACATTTTGACACTCACATTCACAGCGCGCCAACACGCGGAACCTTTGCCGCGCGGTTGTTTGCCGCGTCGCGATGCGGCACGTCCTCGAGCGGGCGGCGGCGGAAGGGCCGAATGCCGGAGCCGTCGTCGTCGTCGCCGCCGCAGGCGCCCTCGTGGCACGAGCCTGTGGCCATCTCCACGTCGTGCTCAGGATCGGCCGCCTCCTCGTCGTCACTGTCGTTCGCAGCACCCGTCCGCACGCGCCCCAGCGCGTCAATCAGAAGGCCGCCGCCGCCGCCGCCCCTGCCCGCCGCGCCCTTCTCGACCAAGATAGCCGCGCCCGCGGTCCGCTTCGACAGCAGGCCCAGGTTAGTGCGCGCGCCCGGACGCGGCGTGAATGAGATGACGGATCGGAGGTAGGCATCGTTCGCCGCCAGGCCGATCCGGTTGCGTTCCTGCAGGCATGGCTGAGGATCCACGCGCCGTGGCGCGCGGAAGGCGGACGCGGACGAACGCGAGGTCGTCGTGTGCGACGCAGAGTGCGAGCTGGACATCGAGGAGGAGGAGGAGGACGAGGAGGAGGCCTGAGAGGCATGTGAACGCGGCGGCGCCGTTGCCGCTGCGGGCAGCCCGGACGCGTGCGCTGCCGTGACGGTGGCTGGACCATCGGAAGTGCCATCAGCGATGCCGGGACTGCCGCGACTGCCGCGGCCGCCGCGGCCGCCGTGAGCACTGCTCGCGTCCGTGCCGATGCAGCGGTTTCCGCCGCTGAGTCCTCCGCCGCACGCCCGTTTCGCCCACGCGGGCACGGTGGCGCGGTGCAGTGGGCCCCGCGCCAGCACCTGCGGCAGCTGTGACGCTGCCGCAGCCGCCGAGGAGCAGGTATTTGCGGGCGACGGCAGCGGTGGCGATGGCGACGCGGCAGGTGCGCTCAGCACGACGCTCAGCACGGCATGCGAGGCAGGGCCACTCGCCTTCGCCGCCGCCGTCATGCGGGCGCCGCGCGAGCTCAGGGCGCCTGTGCGCCTAACTGCACCGAGCCGCGCCCAGCGGGCGGGGCTGGGGTCGCCCCCAGTCGAGCCCCCTGCACCCGAGGCGACAAGGGCGGCAGTGGTGGTGGGAGCGGTGGCGGTGACTGTGGTGGTGGGAGCGGTGGGGAGCAGACCAGAGGCGAGCAGTCGCGCGCGGCACTCGCACAGGTCACAGCAGCGCCACGCGCCATCCACTTCACAGCCATCCACTTCACAGCCGCGGCCCGCCATCGCGAGCGGTACCTCCCCAAAGTGGCGGAGCAGCATCGCACGTCGGCACGTAGGCGCCGCCTCCGCTGTCAGCTGCGCCTCTGCGTAGCGCACCACACTTGCGTTCGGCGCGAGCTCAGAGCCCACAGGCGGTAAGCGCGAGCGCGAGTAGAAGACACGCGAGACAGCGGGCCGGCCGTCGCGCCCGGCGCGCCCCGCCTCCTGCAGCAGCCCCTCCATGGTCTTAGGAGGGTCCCAGTGTGCAACGAAGCGCACGGCCGCCTTGTCGACGCCCATGCCGAAGGCGAGAGTGCTCACGATGACGCGTGTGCTGTCGACCATCCAATCGGCGCTCACTCGCTGCCGACGCTCGAGCGCCAGGCCGGCGTGGAAGGCTTCCGCGTCGATGCCGCGCTCGCACAGCAGCGCCGCCACGCGTTCGGTTTCGGCGCGCCGGCTGCAGTAGACGATGCCACTCCCCTCTTGGGCTTCCACCCATGCGCCCAGAGCCTCTTCCTCCTCCTCCTCCTCCTCCTCCTCCTCCTCCTCCTCCTCCTCCTTCTCCTCCATGGAGCCGTCGGCTGCTGCACCGGCCGCGGCCGCGGCCGCTGCCGAGGGCCCACGTTGAACGTGTCGGGCATGGGTGCGGCGGGGGACACTCACCGCCACCTCCCAGAAGAGGTTGGGCCGGTCGGCCGAGGCGCTCAGCACCTTGGGAGAGCGCATCCCAAGCTGCCGAATGAGATCGTCGCGTACCCTTGGAGTTGCCGTGGCCGTCAGGGCCACGAGCGGCGGTACAGGCGGCGGCAGCGCCTTGCGCAGCTCGCCGACGCGCAGGTATTCTGGGCGGAACGAGTGACCCCACTGGCTTACACAGTGCGCCTCGTCCACCACTATGGCGGCGAGCCGCCCGCGTACGTGCAGTCTGCGCAGCACTGCCGCGGTCGCCGGCGCCTGCAAACCCTCAGGCGTCAGGTACAGGAGCCTCGTCTCCGGCTCTCCATCCTCGGCCTTCAGATCGTCTAGGAGTTGCTGCTTGCGCTCGGCACGCATGCTCGAGGTGAGCAGCGCCGCGGCGATGCCGCGATCATCAAGGCTGCGTACCTGGTCCTCTGCGAGCGCGAGCAGCGGCGTCACGACGACCGTGACTCCGCGCGAGCAGACGGCCGCCGATTGGTAGATGAAGCTCTTGCCGAAGCCCGTTGGCAGCACCGCGAGGCAGTCCTCGCCGCGGAGGAGCGCAGCGCAGCCTTCAAGCTGAAGTGGCTTGGGCGTGAGATCGGGCCAGTGCAGACCGAGGACAGCCCAGAACTCTTTAGGCAGATCGTCGGTCATTCGGCTTGCTTGTTCCCCGTGACCCCGCAACGAGCGCAACGAGCGCTGCATGCATTCACTCATCAGTCAGTAGGCGAGTACTGTGGTGAAGTTGGGGGACTTGGCGTTGCTGGGGCGAGCTTGATTCCTTGGAGGGATGACGACCCCGGTTGATGAGCTTCGCGGTCCCGAAGTCGCGCGGGACCACTGCGGGACCTCGCGGTTACCCCACACAAGCTGAACTGAAAAACGGGACGGCTAAGGGCGCCCAGGGGAGGCGCCCAGCAATGAGGGGGTATGAGCCCTTACGCCGCAAATTTTGTGCACTCAACCCCCAAAAGGACTTTTCATCGCGATTCCCATGGACGTCCATCCATCTACATGTATCGCCGCCGTCGCGATGGATCCGACCTCGCCGGAATGTCCGACGGCCTCGCCGGAATGTCCGCGATATGCCGCCGAGACGCGTCGACAACGCTCCGCTGCTCACCAGGAGAGACGCATGCATGGAGAGGCCATTCGCCAGATGACGGACCAGCAGAAATTAGATGCCAGGCGTAAGGTGCGGGACATGCTTCGCGGCAAGAGTCGGAAGGCCTGCTCACAGCGCTACAAGCACGAGCAGATGATGTCGGCCATCGACCGAGCTAACGCTGCTTACACGAAGCACGCTCGGCAGTGCGCTTCCGAGCTGAGAGCGCTACCAGAAGACTGCCGCAGTGCCAAGGAGCAGCTGGCAAAGGCTCGGCACCAGCAGGCGCAGGCGGTGCGCTCCCACAAGGAAGTCGAAGTGGAGATTCGGAGCGAGGCGACGGCTGCGAAGGCGTCTCTGGCCAAGCGCGTGCACGATCAAATCTGGCGTGGCACACACCGAAGCAGCATACCTCCGGAGATGCTCGCCCAGATGCAACGGCTGGGCGTCGGACCGTTCGCCTCGCCGGGCCTCAGTCGCAATCCCGCGGCCCTCTGCCCTTACCAGAACGCCCAGATCGCCGCGCTCGCAGCTATGGACGGGGATCTCAGTGACGATTGGGAGGACGGGGATCTGAATACATGAATCACCACATACGTGTAGCGTCAGAGCAGGGACGCTGTGGCCTTAGTGCACCATACTATGCTGTCAGGTCCTCGGGCTTGGCGCGTTCGGTGAGGAGTATAGCTCATGATAAGTGAAGATCGGCGGAGGTTCCGCGTGCTTAGTGAACGGGACGAGCTGCAGCAAGCACGACCCCACATCCAAGAGAGAGTGGAAGAAGAGACTGTATTCCCAGGATGCCGCACGCCGATCCCTGTCTGGGTGTTTCCGCTCGTCACGGCGCGATGTCACAAAAACGGAAATCCAAGCGCCCGATTGGCCGCGTGGAGATCCTCGTTCTTTTTGCGCCCACTCACAAATTTTGCGTGAGATGCAAGCGCAACCCAAGACGATCGCGGACTACAAGAAGGCGCTAGCACGCCTCGGTGTTCCGCTTCCGGCCGGCACCACGAAAAAGGCCGACTACGAGGCGCTTTGGCTGTCAGCGGCGACCAAGAAGGCTGCTTCGCCCCCTCTCAAGCCTCGCTTCGTCAATCCCAACGTGCCGCTCAGTATGCAAGAGGCCAATCTGAGAGCGACAACCTGCCCAAGCACATTCACGCAGCCTCCGTCAACACCAGCCACGCCAGCTTTCGAGCTGCCGGAGTACTCCTTTGCCAGTGCACCAGTGGAGGACGCGTCGCCGTCGCCTCCTCAGGTGATGGACAACCATTGGCTGCCCGCCGCGCCGTCGGCTGAGGTGCCCTGCGCCGATGAGGCTCGCACCCTCCAGAGAGAATCACCGAAGCAACGCTCGCGCGTCCATTCCTCGAGCAAGGGAGCCACGGTGGCATCGTCACCTTGGCTGGTGCTGGTGGCTGCGATGCTAGTTGCTCTCGGTGGGGGAGGCTACTGGATGTTGCCACAGTGCAACCTCGAGACTGGCGTAAGCGAGCCCGTGGGTATGGTCATGGCGCAGATCACTGAAGAAGCGGCAGATTTCATTGCGCCGGTGGCGGCCGTCGAGATTGAGAGCATCGCGGAGGCAGCACCCGCGGCTGCTGCGCAAGACAAGGCCGAAGAGGCGGCGGAAGACAAGGCCGCCGAAGACAACGCTGAAGACAACGCCGAAGACAACGCCGAAGACAACGCTGAAGACAACGCTGAAGACAACGCCGAAGACACCGCCGAAGACAACGCCGAAGACAAGGCCGAAGACAGCGCCGAAGACAACGCCGAAGACAACGCCGAAAACAACGCCGAAGACAGCGCCGAAGACAACGCCGAAGACAACGCCGAAAACAACGCCGAAAACAACGCCGAAAAGGCGGCCAAGGAGGCCAAGGAGGTGTCTGCACTGGCGGTGACAGCGGTGGGACCGAGTGCTATCGATCATGCTGTGGACGAGGAGCCGGCGATCGCAACCGTCCCCGATGACGACCCTGAAGAGACACAGACGACGACGAGCGACGAGGCCATCGAGCTGCGCAGTCCCGAGGGCCGCGATGACGCCTTTTCGGCTGGTAAGTCCGCGTCCATCGCAATGGCAGTGGCCATTGTGCGTGCCGTGTCTGCTGCGGCGCATGCGGGTTTCGTCATGTGCTCCGAAGCAGCAGGCTGGGCGCTTCAGGCGGTAGCTCGCTCAGAGGGCGTGCAATGGCTGGCGGCTGCAGCGACCGAGTGCGCGTGGGCCCTTCTTCGCGCCTTCGTGAGCGCTGGCCTCGTCTTCGGAGCTTACGTGCTGCGCTGGGTCGCCCAGCTGCTCCAGCACGGACTACCGTGGATCGCACAGACCGCGCCCGTCGCGGCGCGCGGGCTGATTAGCATCGTCATCTTGCGGCCCGAGCTGCTCGGCGCGGCGATTGCGATGCTCGGCTCTCTTAGCTGCTTCCATCGCGCGTACCTATGGCACAGGCGCTGGCGCGAGGCGCGCCGAGCTCAGCGCGCGGCGCAGGTCGATGCCGCGGCGCGCTGGGTGATAGGCGAGCTCAAGGCGCACTCGGAGCGTTGGACGCCGATTTCGGGTGGCTGCACGCCGATCGCGCCCTCGGACCTGCGTGCACGCGTGCCGCACGCTGTGCTCGCGGACGGCTCGCTCTGGGGGCGCGTGACCGCACGCGTGCGCTCGGACATGAGTGTGCGCGTCGTCCCGGGCGGCCACGACGGCATCTCGGCTGAGGAGGGATGGCTGTACGTCATGGGGGCGGCGGCGGTACAGGCACTCATCTCGCCCAGCGCGGGGCTGCGCTCGCCAACGTATGCCTTTTCGCCTCTGTTGGGGGGTACGCCGAAGACATCCGCATTTGCTGCCACCTCGGCCTTCTCGCCGATGCTCCCCTCGCGCGTGGCAACGCCCCGCCCCATCGCCCCGGCCGCCTGAGGGGAGCGTTGCTGCTGCTGCTTCATGGTCGCTGCTGCGTGGCCTCGCAAGACGCGAGGGCAGCGCGCATGTCACGCGCAGGTGGGGATGTACTACGGACCCGACTACAAGTTCGGCCTGTCGAAGCGCCGCCAGGGATGTGGGATCTAGGGTTGCTTGATGCATGGGGGTCGGAAAGGAAAGTGGTGAAGACGGCGGGTGAAGCTGACGACGGTCGGAACGAGAGCCCTACGGCTACGCGGCACAAGCGTGTGCGACGGATGCACGGGGCCGTGGTGCGAGCCGCGGGGCTGGAAGGGGGGGGCTCATGATAAGATTCGAATCATGTTGGGCACTGAGGCGGACCAAGACCCACTTCATACTAAGTACCTACAGAGACGTCAGAGAGAGCGAGTCAGCGAAGAGTTGGCAACGTAGCTCAAGTAGGAGCAGATATATCTGCTGGAAGTGGTTCAACTGCTTGGAGTTTGGAAGACAGGTTGCCATTTCAGGTAATGGAGAATTTTCCTAGAAAATCGGATCCGTCATCGAGGCGGCCGGGGTCAATAGCATGTCGCTAGAAAGTACACTGGAGAAAATCCGTGGGTCACGAGAAATTTATTTCGTCATGATTTAACCGTCAAAGGCGGCAACGGCCGCGCTCGTTGAGCGCTCAAGCCTCAACGATCAACGACCAATCGAGCGCTCGGGTCCCCGTCCGATATCGATTGGCGTTTTGTGGACTGCCCAGGCGCGCCGTCCCCAAAGCGGACTTACGACGTGTTAGCCAGGTGCTGTCAGCACGATGGCCAGCTCATACCAAGAGCTAAACTGCATCGGTCGAGGCACGCAGGGCTCTGTCTACACGGTGCGGCACCTCGAGGAGAGCGTCACGTACGTGCTCAAGCGCATGCATATTGCTGAGAGCGAGCAAAGGCGCGCGGCGCTGCTCGAGGCGGAGACCCTGCAGCGGCTTCAGCACCCCGGTGTCGTCGGCTACCGCGACACCTTTGTGGACGGCGAGTACCTCTCGCTCGTCATGGAGTACTGCGAGGGCGGTGACCTCGCGTCGCGGATTGCGGCGAACCGTGATCGGCCGTTCGCAGAGGAGCAGATCCTACAATGGGTTGCGCAGCTTGCCCTCGCGCTGCATCACGTGCACGAGCGCGGCGTGCTCCACCGCGACCTGAAGACGCAGAACGTCTTCCTCACGGCAGCAGGCCAGATCAAGCTCGGTGACTTTGGCATCGCGAAGCAGATCGCACCGCAGTCGGCGCCGACGCTCTCCGGGGCTCTGACTGCCACGTGTGTGGGCACGCCCTACTACATGTCACCCGAGCTCTTCCGCGGCGAGGCGTACGGCGGCAAGTCGGACGCATGGGCGCTCGGCTGCGTGCTCTTCGAACTCGTCGCACGCCGGCGAGCCTTTCAGTCGCCCAACCTCAACTCGCTCTCTGTCAAGGTGATGCGCGGCGAGCACGGGCCGCTGCCGCCGTGCTACTCGAGCAGCCTGCACGACCTCGTGCGCTCGCTCCTCGCCGTACAGCCCTCGAACCGCCCCTCGATCAGCAGCCTGCTCAGCCATCCGATGCTGCGCCGCCACGTGGTCGCATTCGGCGACGCGACGCTCGGTCCGCACGGAGAGGCGGCGCAGCTCGCACACGCGGCGCTCGCGGCGCTTCGTAGCCAGCTGCTCGCGCTCGGCCTCTATGTGGGCACTTCGGGCTCGTCGACATCGCGATCGTCGATCGCGGCCGCGGCTGCGGAGGAGGTTCGTATAGAGGAGGCTATGTGGAAGCTCGACGAGGAGCGGCGGTGGCGGCAGCGCGAGAGGCGCGCGTGTCGCGCCCTTGGGCCCTCGAGCAGCCAGGCCCAGTATGCCGTCTCCGAGGGCGGCGGCGCAGCTGGCGTTAGCGTGCACTCGAAACCCATGCTCTCGCCAAAGCCGTCCCCTTCTCTACTCTCGCCGCCGCCGCCCCTCCCTTACGAATCAAACGCGGACGCCGCCCTCGATTGGGTGGGCGGCGACAGCACCTTCCGCGAACAATTCAGCCTGTCGCGCAAGATGCATGCCGGCGTCGGCGGCTCCGGGGCGGCCGGCGCCATGCCTTCGATCCCCGAGCAGCCGACACAGTACGGTCGGCGCGCGGGGGAGCCCCGCTCCGCGCGCGCCCCCTCGTTCGAACGCGTGTCCTCGTTCGAAGTCTCTCGTGAAGGGGGGATCCGGGACGAGCTCGAGGCGGCGAGCTTGAGGCTGCGCGACGGGCTCACGGCCGGCCGTTTCGACTTCCCCACAGAGCCCTTCCCCACAACCGGCCGGTTCGACTTCCCCCGACTCGAGGAAGGGCTCACCGCTGCCCGATTCGAGTGGCCCATGGTCGAGGATGAGGCGGCGGTGGAGCGCGCAGCGCACGCGGCCTCGGAGTATGGGCCTATCTACGCCTCACCTGTGCTACTGCCGCCCGCGTTCAGTGCATTCGGCGTCTTGCAGCCGCCCGAGCTGACGCTATCTGCCCTTGATGCTCTGGACCTACCGGCAAGTGCCTACGACAGCGCCTTTGCGATGGTCGATCGGTTGCAAGCTGAGAGTGCGGCCGATGCGGCGCCCACAGCCATCCACGACGCGCCGCCGCCGCCGCCGCCGCCGCCGCCGCCCCTGAGCCTCGCCTCGCCCATGGGCATGGGCGCCTCGCCCATGCCAATCAACTCGTCGCCAATGCCCCTGAGCGCCGACAACAACTACTACAACCAGTCGGCGAAGGACCGTGTGCTTGCGCGACGAGAGAGTCGCAAACTCGCCGAGGCGGCCGCACGTGAGGACGAGCTGCTACATGCACGCCAGCGGTACTTTCAGGAGCGCGTGCTCGCTGACTATGCGCAACGCACCCAGTACCAGGGCCACCTGGGTCCGAGCCTCGTGCTTCCGGATCGGCCGCTGCCCATATTGCCGCCGCGCTCGCCAATGCTGCGAGCCTGAGGCATTGGTGGTGCCTCGGCAGTGAACCGAGCACCGTACAATTGTATACCCAGAGATGTCCAGCGAGATGGCTCGCAACCTGAAACGAGAGAGAGAGAGCATGAAATCAGACAGAGGCGAGAGGGGATTCTAAGCGTCAAAGGTGATGGCCGTTCACGTGCCGAATCGCGTCGTCTCGGTCACTTTTTGCGGGACTGCGAGGGCTTCACAGAGGACTCCCTCCTTCTTCCTCTCGGCTCCTCGCGAACCTATTCCTCGTGCCGCGAGCGAAAATTGGCATTCAGCTCGCAAATGCCGCTCATCTGCATTGGCCCCGTGTGCATCCCGGTGACGGCATTCATGCCGATCATCCTCTTCCTTTGCAAGCCAATCTGGGTGCGACTGCCGCCGCACGTGCAGTCGGCCCTCAGGACGCGGTACGAGGGCCTGCAGTCGTATCTGCAGCGCACGGTGTGGGATCGGATCGGCTGGACAGCCAAACACCTAGCAAAGGAGAAGAAGGACGACGTCAAGCCTGCCGTGACCGCTGGATACGAGCTGAAGGCCGGCATGGGCGGTGTGGTTAGTCTGCACTCGGACGCCGACTGGAGTGCAGCGCTGCAGCTTACCAAGGACTCGAACGTGGCCATGGTCGTCGACTTCACCGCCGTGTGGTGCGGCCCGTGCCAGCGCATCGCGCCACTCTTTGCGGAGCTCGCGCAGCAGCACGGGAACGCGCTATTCGTCAAGGTGGACGTGGACGAGCTCGAGGACGTGATGCACTCGTGCGAGGTGCTGGCCATGCCCACCTTTCAGATCTACAAGGGGGGTGAGAAGGTCGACACGCTCACCGGCGCGAACGAGAAGAAGCTCGTGGATATGGTGACCGAGCATTTGTCTTGAGAGCGTAAAGCGCACCGTGGACTGTGCCGGCTGCCGCGCGCGGGCGCGCGGGGCAGTGCATTGCCTCGGGCTGTCCTCCGCTCCGGGCGTAGATCAACAGATCCAACTTACTAACACCGTCCCATTCTTTTCAACAAAATCGGAAGAATGAACACGACAATGCCATTTGGGGCTTTTTCATTCGCGCTCTATGGGACCACATGCTAAACTATGCTAAAACGGTCCATGCGCGCACCGCGCCAATTTGTGTGGCCGTTGCTCTCCATGGGCTCGGGTCCGACGACTACAGAGTACAGCTAATCTCTCGTCGCCCGCAGTAAGCTAAGGCGGCCTAAAGGCGATTATCTCGCCGTGCGAGTCAACGGTAACTCGGTAAGGGGCGGACGGTGATGTTACATCAGGTGGTGTTCTGTACATCTCCGCCTGTACCGCTACGTCGCCTCGGACGTCTTATTTGGGGTGCTCTTTGCCCGTTGAGACGTTGCAAAACTCGGGGAGGACTTGGGTGTGATGGGTGCCGAAGAGGTAGTCGATCCACTCCATCTCGGCGTAATTGACGGTTGAGGTCGCGTGGTGGTAGTAGTGGTACTCTGAGTCGAAGAAGTTGCGGAAGAACCAGCCCGCACCGTTCTCCTTGGTGAAGGTGAAGCCCGAGTGGTCGGTCGCGGCGGAGAAAGCGTGGAAGAAGAAGAACATGTAATGGAAGGCCAGGCGCGTGGGGAAGAGCACGAGCGGACAGAGGAGCCCCGGGAGCTCCATCACAGCGTACTCGACAGGGTGGTCGAGCCACGCGCCGGTCGCCACCAGCTGATCAACGCGCATATGGTGGCGCTTGTGGAAGTGCTTGTACATCAGGGCCGTGTGAAGGATGCGATGAGCAAAGGCGGCCCAGATCCGACCGATCGTGTAGCCCGCGCAGATCTTGAGGACCCCGATGAGCACGTTGTCATCTTGTGCAGAGACGATGTCATCGCCTCGAACCTGGCAAATCCTGCCGGCGCAGAGGCAATTGGCAATGCATAGAATGAGCACAGTCGTGGAGAAACAAGAGAGTAAGCCGGGAGACGGCTCAGCATACAGTGCAGCGTGTGCACTGCTTACCAGGTGAGCCCCGGAAGCATGATCAGTGTGACGTCTTTGAGAAAGTTGAGGGCGCCGTCCACGTAGAGCTTTGGGTGACGTTTCCGGTCAGACTTCTTACAGAGTGTATATTGTGACCAGCGGCCCGAGAGATCGTTCCACGCAATGTACCCAGCCGTGGCAAGATGGGTGACGACCATCACGATGCAGAACGAGCCGGCGAGCGCAAGCGGAGAGGGAAGCTCCGTGCCGCCCTCAACATTTGCAAGCTTGCGATCGATCATGTTTTCATGTGGCGTCTACTCGTTGTCGTCGCTTGCGTTCCCGTGGCGTCGGCGGCGTTGGTGGGTTTCGACGGACGGATGCACGCACGCGGAGTGAAAACATGGACGGAAGGACAGCAGACAATCGCCGCAGAGAGTGCGTTGACTCATGAAAATAATGGCACGAAATCTTTAGGTTTCGTTAAACGGCACCGCTGGTGGCGACGGAGCGTGTGCTGTGTACTTTACCCAAGCTCGCCCAAGCACAGCGCACGATCGAGCTGCGCCCAGCGCAGCCGGCATTGATCAGCAGTGAGGAGCTTGGCCTGCCTGGAGGTCAGTTCCCAACCCAGCGCGTCCGCACAGCCCGCGCCGCGTCGGTTCTGGGCATCTCGCAGCTTCGCGCGCAGATCGCGGCTCACGTCCTCGAAGCGGAATCGATTGAGGCGCGCGGTCTCGGCGAGGAGTGCATCCGCTGCCGATGTCCAGCTCAGCTGCCAGTGCGTGCTCATATCGCGATCGCCCTCCGGAAGCAGCCTTGCGCAGTAGATACCCACAGAGCCGGTAGGGCCCGGCGGTGGCGCCGCGCCCGAGTTGAGCGTCGTCGCGGGCGTGGGTGCGGCGGCTGCCTCCTCGTCCTTCGTCGTGGCCATGCGTGCCTCATCCCCGTCATCAGTGTCATCAGTGGACCCTTCAGATGCGCCAGCATGCTCGGCGTCCAAGCGCGCGACCTCGCTTGCCAACGGCCCCTTCCACAACTCCCCTTCCACATTCAGAGGCGTCTCTTCCGTGGCGCCCATGCTCGCGCACCGATGGGAGTCCAACCTGTCCTCGTCGAATGAATGGGGGTCCAAGACTGGCTTCGCCTGATCGCTGTTTTGCGCCGGGTTCGCCAAGGCCCTCGGCGGTGGAGGCGCCCATGTTCGCTTGCTCTTGTACACCGCACTTCTCTCCCCGCTACAACTTTCCCCGCTGCCGAAGGCCTCTTTTGGTGTGTCGCACATATTCGCTTTTGGAGTGGGCATGTTCGCTTTTGGTACGTCGCCCATGTTCGCTTTTGGTACGTCGCCCATGTTCGCTTTTGGAGTGGCCATGTTCGCTTTTGGTGCGTCGGCCATGTTCGCTGGCGCGGCGGGTGCACTTGCGATGGGCACGTAGCAACCACTGTGTGCGTTCGCGGAGGCGCCATCCTTGCAGCCCGCCACATTTTGCGCTGGCGGCGACGGCGTATGGCCAGCTGCGGTTGCCTCCCGTGCCGCTGCCATCGCCTTTGGGTTTGTGGGAGCCACCTTCGCTTTCGAAGTCGCAGCCAACACGAATCCTAACCCCGCAGCCACTGCACCCTCGGCCTCGGCCGCAGCCGCCTCGGCCTCAGCCTCGGCCGCAGCCGCCTCGGCCGCAGCCGCCTCGGCCTCGGACGTCTCTGCCGAGTGGCGTTCACTCTCCTCACGCTGCCTGCGCTCCATCGCGATTCGCTTGCGCTCCATCATCGCCTTGTGCGAGGTGCTGAGGCTCCTCTGACGGGCTGCAAGGGTGGCGAGGCGTTCGGTGCGCTGCAGCTCGGCGTTCGGCGCGCCGTCGAGCAGTCGCACCTGCGGCACTACGCTGAGTACCTCAGTACGGCTGCGGGAGGCGCTGTGTCCCGCAGAGGCGATCGGATTCCCTGCCAGCTTGAGACTGCGCAGCCCCGCCAATGCAGACAGAGGCGCCAGGTGCGACAGCTCGTCGAGCCCGTTACTGCCCACCTCGAGCGTCGAGAGCGCCCCGCACGAGGCGAGTGCCGCGAGCGCCGAGGCGCCTTCAAGCCGATTGTGCCGCGCCAGGAGGGTCGTCAGCTGCTCGCAGTGCTCGACGCCGTCGAGTTTCGTCAGCTGGTTGGCGGAGACGTCGAGAGAGATCACCTGCGGCAAGTCGCGCATGGCGTCGCCGAGCTCGCGCAGCTGGTTGTGGTGCACCGACAGGATGCGCAGCGCGGGCAGCCGCAGGTTCTCGAGCGAGCGGAGCGCGTTATGCTCGAGACGCAGCGACGTGAGGAATGAGTACTCATGAATGGCAGGTGATATGTCCCGCAGCCCACACAGTGCGAGTTCGAGCTTCGAGATCAGTGTGATCGTTCGATAGGTGGACTGCTCGCGTGCGTGACGGCGCAGCAGGCCGGCCGTCATGCGGATCGTCCGATGTCCGTCTGCGCTGCGCTGCTCATCCGCCTCAAGGACCTCAGCTGCAGCCTCGGCCACCTCCCGCTCTGCACCGAGGAGAAACCGCTGCGTCATACGTACCTCCGCGAGATTGAGGTCGTGCCGTAGCTGCCACTCTTCCGGGTGATGCGAGCGCAGCGCGTCGGAACGGGTTGCATCCTGCTTTGGCTTGTCTGGGCACTCAGTCCGACATGAAGGGCATCGGGGGACGCTCATCTCGGACGTGGCGGTGCGCGCAAGATGCTCCCAGCAGCGCGCGCAAAAGTGGTGGCCGCAGTTTGTCACGATCGGATCGTAGAGCAGTTGCAGACAGATGCTGCACTCATCGTCGTCGGCGATCGCCCCCGACGCTGACTCGGAGGTCGCCGACAACATGGTGTCCGCCCTTGGCGGGACGGACAAGTTTGCGGCAAGTTTTAGACGCAGGAAAACATCTCGCGGAGAGTTCAAGGTGCAAAAAGATCTTGACTAACTCGGGAACTCGTGAGGGGTTTCAACTCGAGGGGGTCCATCGCGGGCACGTGATGCCCGGGCCTTCCAAATGGAACGGGGCCAAGAGGCGCCTCAGACGACCGCAAACGGAGGAACTCAAGAAGTCATTGCAGCAAAACAAGGGCAAACTGCCGCGCCAACGTGTCTCGCGGCCCGAAGATGAGAACGGCCGAATGGAGCGGCCGAAGCCGACGATCAAAAAGGCTCGCCCGCTGCAAGATTCAGAGAAGCGCCTTCGCAGTCTCAACAAGCTGCTCCGACAAATCGAGCAATTACAGGAGCGCGAGATGAGTGGCGAAACCCTGGACGCGCAGCAGCGAGAAAAGGTCTCGCGCTTGGACGAAACTTTGGAAGAGATGGAAGAATTGATGGGCGGCGGCTGCGGCGGCGGATAGGTTGCACCCGCTGTGTCCTCGGTGCTGCTTACTTGGTCTCGGAATATGTACGATACACTCTGTAAAGACGTACGTTCACTAATATGTCGACTTCCGCGACTTCCCTCGATGCACTACACCTCATCGGAGGACAGTGCCAGCTGCGACGACGTCAGGTTGGCGAGCTTAATGGCGAACTCGCCGCACATGTCGAGCGAGGCGCGCACTGAGACGTAGTAGCGGCCTGCCTCGAGCCGTGTGTCGCCCCGCGGGAGCACGTAGCTGCTGGTCGTCAGCCCGTGGCCGAACAGGTTGCCCTTGAACAGGTTGCCTGTGGGCCCGGCGCACCGCTCGTAGCGCAAGTACCACTCATCGAGGGCGCCACTCCGCTTCTCGACCGCGAACGAAATGCCGCCGTGCGAAGGACGGTTGGGAAGGTCGAAGAACATGTGCGCATATTTGCCGTCACACACGCGGCCGCTCTTGCTGCCAAAGGTGCTGGTTGAAGAGCTCCCTTGAGGAGCGATGATCAGCCGTGCCGAAGTGTGGGTGGCCCGCACCTGGAAGGCGACGTTCGACCAGGTCGATCCGTACACGGAGAGGAAGTAGTACTTACCCTTCATCGCATAGCACGGGCTCACGGACGCGTAGAAGTGGCGGTGCGTCTCGTTGCCGATGGGGCTAACCCAGCTCGCATCGAGCGACGACGCTGCACTTACCCCTAGCCGGCGTTGCGCCTCCGCTGCGTGCAGATCAACCGATACCGTCGTGACTTCGCCAGAGTCGCCCAGCTGGGCTGGGCCTATGTCGCCATCGTTGACGTAGATGCTCAGTGCCGCCACCGATCCTGATTGCGCCACCACCTCGAACTCAATCGACTCGTCGTCGCTAACCGCAACTGCATAGTAGTCGACCCAACTGCCGCTCTCGACGATGCCAGGCGTCCATGCGCCGAAGGTGAGCTTCTGGTATGAAGGCGCCCCCGGTGTGCTTGTGTTTAGCGCGTCTGCATAAGCGAAGATTTGTATGGGCTGAACAAGCAGGAAGGCAATCCACATCGCCAGGAGCCGTCCTACTTTCTATTTTTGGATGCACATTGCTGCTGTGAAACACACGACGCGCACACACCGGACCCCCAAGCACGAGGGCCTTTTAAGCAAGCAAGCAGGGCATCTATCGCTATTACGGATGCCAAAACGGCGCGTTTTCTCGGACGGGCCCAAGGGGGACGGGCGACCCTAGGTCTGCAAGCTCTGCACGCCCATGAAAGGTGACGTCCTATACGGCAGCGGTAACAGCGGCGGGAGAAGTATGCGGCACAAATCATATGGGGACGCTGGAGAGTTATGGTCGCGCTGCTTTCGAGCTGCTTCCACAATGTTACCAGATACCACAATGCGGCGCTGCTGCAAAGAGCGTCGAGGACTGCGCGAGGATGCATTATGTGAGGCGCCGTATGGGGTCGTAACGTAACTATGTCGCGCCGCTCGCGGAGGCGCTTGAGGTAGAGGTGTCAGTGCGGACTGTGTCGTCTTGTGGGGTTGAGCGTCCGTATTGCGTATATAAGACGCTCATGCTATTCACGGTTTTCACGATCTTCTTGGGATCGATTTTCATCCGCGAGACCCCCGCGGATAAAATGTGAGCGTACGATTCGTCTCGATGGGATTCGGGGAGCTTTCTAACCAGCCGAGCATTGTCCAGTCGTCAACGCTACCGCGATCGCATGTGACTACTACTCCAGTCGCCGTCGTTCGGGTTGCCTGAATAACCGAGGAACTTTTTCATGCTCGTGCAGCGCATGCGCGTCGCCGCGAATTCCTCCCTCGTCAGGCCGCCGCGCGCGTCGATCTCCCTTTGGAAGGGCGCAGGTACTGGCAGCTCGAGCGGCCTGGCGGGCTCCCATGGAGCTGTGCTCATCCACGGCAGTCGCTCGGTGGGAATCCATGCATGCCGTTTGTAGAAATTGATCGCGCGCTGGTTTCGAAAGGCGACGACGAGGTGCGCGTGCGTGCAGTGCCGCTCCTCGATCATGATTTTCTCAGCCGCGGCCAACAGCGTGGACCCAATACCATGTCCTTGAGCGTCGGGCTGCACATAGAGGTGCTCAACCTCTGCGCCCCCGCGGATGACCGCGAAGCCCCTGACGCTCGTACCGTCGACAGCCGCTGTGGAGCCGTCTTCGGCAATCAGCGCCGTTGGTCTTCGTTGATGCAGCGCCGGGTCGTGCTCAAGCAAGGAGACACCCACGCGCCTCTCGAAACTTTGTAGCGTGCAGAGCGAGAGCGTTTGCCGTGGCACCAGGTGGCCGTGAGCGGCATGCCATGCACTGTGCCAAATACTCGCAATCTGCCGCGCATCTGCAGTCGTTGCCCAGCGTACGCGCATCGCCGAATCCCTTGGCGCGGAACCACAGTCGACGAACACTCGAAAGACTCTGAAGCTGAGGCAGGCGCGAAGACACAGAAAGGGACTGGGTGTGCGATGAAGTGTGAATCAGAGTGTGAAGAGTCCGTACGAACCACCGTGAGCACGAACCACACGGTGTTTATTTTATGAGCTCATATTCGTGCACATATGCATTCCGCTCTCCCGCGCGGACGTACGGGGATGAGGTGCGCGGCACTACCGACTTCGCAACTACGGTAGTGTGTGACTTGAGGAGTCCATGTTGCATGCCGTCCGCCCAATACATGTACGTGCCTGCCCCTCCCTCGCTGACAGTTCACGCGCACGGCACTCACGCCAATGCGCCGCCCCCTTTCCTCCGATCCGAGCCCCTATGGCATTCTCCCCCCGCCTAGGACGCGCCGGCAGCCGGCGCGGGTGTGGCAGCCGGCGCGGGTGTGGCAGCCGGCGCGGGTGTGGCAGCCGGCGCGGGTGTGGCAGCCGGCGGGGGCGCCGTGACGGGCGCCGTGACCATGTTGATGGAGGCCCGCTCCGCGCGCTCAAAGGCCCAGCGAAAGATATTGCTGAGCATCCTGTCAGGAACCGAGTCGACAGGCTTGCCGTCTTGAGTCTTTCCTCCGAGGAGGAAGGTTTTGAAGCGCGAGAAGGCGTTGTCAACGGCATAGATCAGGATGTACAGCGCGAGCAGCATAACATTGAAAGAGAAGGGACCGGTGACGCTGGTCATGGTGAAGGCGAGGGCGACAGAAGCGGCGGTGATGGCGACGCCGGCGAGGGCGACGGTGGCGTCAAGGACGGCGGTGGAGATGGTGAAGGCGAAGGCGGCGCTTAGCTCATCGAGCACCCACGGCCCGGCCAACCAGACCAGGGGCATCACGATCACGTAGTGCACCGCCAGCTCCACCAGGAGGGCGACGGTGGCGATGGTGAAGGCGGTGGCGGCGAGGGCGGCGGCACCGATGGTGGAGACGGTGGCGAAGGCGACGGTGACGATGGTGATGGCAGAGTAGCAGGCGACGGAAGCGAGGCAGACGGCGCAGGATTCGGCGAAGCCGGAGGAGGCACTCGGGCAGAGGTCGCCAACCGTCGACCAGTTCTGAGGGAGCAGCCACTCTGGGAGCGACAGGTTGAGCGGCTGGCGGTACATCTGCACCATGCAGAGGACATACAGACAGTAGAGGAGCGCTTCGTCGAATTTTAGCTTTTGACCGAGTGCTCGTTGAGCGCGGGAGGGCACCTTGATCTCGAGCGCCGCGCTGCCCTTCTTCATGTTCTTGCCTTCGTCTACCTTGAGCTCCGCGACCGTGCCGAGGCCGTACTTGAACTCCGTCTCTTTGACGCCCAAGAGCTGGCCCACTTTCTCGGTAGCGAGCTTGGCGAACCACGCGCAGAAGACGAGGAGCAGGCCGTCGAGGGGCTCGATCCCACTCAGATAGAGGGCAAACCGGACGAGCGCCACGCCGAGCACGCCCAGGTAAGCCGGCATCGTGGGAGTGTTCATCAGGATGTCGCCGATGATGAGCAGCACCGCTGGCAGCCCCTCGAAGCGCCAGGCTGCTCGCAGCCACCAAGAATCGTTGGCAGGGTCGGTCCAGTTCGAAAGCAGCACGATCTCCTGGCGCGACATGAGCCAAGAGGAAGGTACAGAGGCGAGCGTACCGCCGAGGTCGATGCCGCTGAGGCGCTCGAAGACATGCAGGTAGCCGAAGGTGCACACGACCCTCCAGGACGCTCCCACGAGCATCGCCTTCACCACGCCGCTCGACGCCTTGTACACCGTCTTGGCTCCCTTCCAGCTACCCGGCAGTTCGAAGTGGGAGGGTACTGTCTTCGCGCCAGCACGCCCTGCGATCGCGCCGAGGGCGGCGGCAACGAGCACCACGGCGAAGAGCGCGTAGGCGAGGATGTAGCACGCGACCCGGAGTGCCGATCCATCGCTCTCATCGCCATCAGTCGCCAGCGGCGAGAAGGCCGCGGCGGCGGCGGCTGCCGCCGCCGCGGCCAGGTATGCGGCGTGCAGACGCGCATCGTCGATCTTGTTGAACGCATAGTAGAGGAAGAGAGCGGAGAGGCCCGGTGGAAGAGCCTCCGTAGCTGCGCTGCAGTTCCACAGGGTGCGCCCGAGGCGCAGCGTGAGCACCTTGCTCGCATCGCCGCCGGTGAAAGCGCCACCGGAGATCGTCGTGAAGAGCGGCTGCGGCAGAAGTGCCATCATGTTGACAGCAACCGACGAGCAGAGACGGCACGCGTTCACCGCGGCGGCCTTGAGGCTAGAACGCGATGCGGGATCTACGACGATGCTCAGGAACAGGCACAGTATGCGAAGCCCTGCGCAGATGAGGCCGACGGCAAAGAGCTTGTCGTCTGCGGGTAAAAAGTTCAACAGCATTGCAACGAAGTTTGACTGCAGGATCGCTGCTGAAATGCCGAACGCTGTGGAGGCGTAAGAAAGCGACGCGTCGATCTTCGTGAGTGGTATCATGACTTTGGACCAGGGATTTTTCTTCCTCGTCGAAGAGGCAGCATCCTCGTCGACTACGTTACTGCGGGCGACGGGCTTTGGGTCGATGGTCACCGCGGGCTCGCCGAGGCTACCAGACTCTGTCGGCCCCGTAGTCTCCACGGGGCTCCCCCGCGTCGCTCTGGTCTGGACGACCCGAGATGGCGACGAAGACCGCCGAGTCGTCGTCATTGGTCTGACCTCGCGACGACGCACAGTCCACCTTGCGAGCGCGATGCCTAACTTCGCAGATGCAAGTTTGCACAGCGAGACGTTTCAAAAACGCTTTCGTGACCAATCAACAAGTTTACATGTACAGCTTGTCAGTTCCACAACTTCCACGTTGCTTCACCACCGTTCTCGCCGCGACGCGGGGCGCGCCGGGCGGGCCATTTCCGGCCGGATTCATTGGCCGGACGGATTAGTACTCTGTTTACCTCTTAGACTTAGTCTTTTTGCATTGGCTGTGTCAGTTGGGCTGTGTTTGGTGTGACTGCGGAGTCTATGAGACTGTTGCTGCACTGAAAAGCCTGCCACCTCCTCCCAGCACATGCATTCACACTTCCGCAGCCGCACTGCTGGGGCCTGGGCTCCCAGAGGCGAGAGGGTGTGAAATCAAGTCTTTCGTTCGACGGGCTGCGTGCGTGATCACTGCGCCTTCTTACTCGCCTTCTTGCGACGTCCGGATGCGCCCGTGACGGCGCCCGCCGCGTCCTCCTCCGCCCGCACGTCGACCGCCCTCGACTTCCTCTTGCTGCTGCTGCCGCCGCCGCCGCCGGGACCCTGCCAGTGAGCGACGAGCTCATCCTCAAGGGCACGCGCGGCCCCCGACCCTTCTCCTGTCGCCGGCTCCTCCACCGCTGGCGCCGCCTCTTTCTTCGCGCCCCTTTGCTTCTTTGGCTTCACTGCGGCATACTCACCAGCCTCCGCTGCGTCTGCCTTCAACGGCGCGTCGCCCTTGCGCTGACGGCTCAGAACCACCGCGGAAGTACGCCCTCCCACTGTGAGGAAGGTGATGGCGCCGCCGCGCTCGCCGGGCACCGTCCCAGGCACCTTGCCCCAGCGGTAATGAAAGAGCCAATCGCGTGGGAACTCTTCATCCTTGGCTCCACAGCTCACTGCGACGTTGAGGACGTGGGTGAGCGCCGCGCGGAGTCGGTCGACTTGGGCGTCGGAGAGGGAGCGGCAGATCGCTTCCGGGTGGACACCGGCATGAAAGAGGACTTCGTCCGCCACCCAGTTCCCCACGCCCGAGACGAGAGCGGCCTGGTCGAGAAGGAGCGCCTTGATGTTGCACCCTTTGGCCGCGAGCACCTCGAGCCAGCGGCCCTTCTCAATGGGGTCGATGAGAGGGTCGGGCGCCAGCGAGCGCCACGGCTCCTCGTTCTGCGGGTCGGCGCGCAGGCGCAGCCGGCCGAGGCGCCGCGGGTCGCAAAAGGCCAGCGCGTTGCCCGCCTCGAACTGAAGCTCGAGCTTGGTGAAGCGCGGCGGCCATGCCTCGTCGTGCACCCGAAACTCCTTGTACGACTGCGCCGCTACCTGGCAAGGCGGGAATCGAGCTCGACACTCTTGAACGCAGACAGAAGAGGTCTGCGCGGAGAAGGGGCAGCAGATTGGGTTGGGATGGAGGGCTCGTTCGCCGGCAACGTACGCCGCGAACTACAAAGGCCCCTGTCATACCAAAGTGCGCGAGCAAGTGAGGTGGCGACGAGAGAACGAGCCACAGCTGCTTTCCGCGCCGCCGCACCTCCACGAGCTGCTTGCCTTCGAGCAGCGAGCTCACGATTGCCGCGTCTGCCTCCTTGTCATCGAAGACGATCTCGTCGAAGAGGCCGTCACGAGGCCCGCCGCCGCCCTCGACTGTGACGGCCATCGTGATGCGCTGCGAAACGCAGTGGGTTGCGAGCAAGTTGCGTGCAGTCTCGACCTCGGGAAGCTCGGGCATGTCGACTGCGGCCCCCTTGCGCTTCAAGCTGCTCGCCGACGCTCCTTGGGAGAGGGAAAGAAGCGGTGGTGTGAACGTTAACACGACACACGTTTGGTGCTACGGCATCGTGGGTGGAGCAGAAAGTTTTCGCGTGCACCACGGCGTCGTCTTACTGAAAAGAGATGAAAATGCCGCCGTCCCCACCGCCCAAGCCATTGTCAGAGCCCGCCCTCGACACCACCACTGCCACCGCCACCCTCGCCGCACGCCGACGGCGCGCAGCGGCCACACCACCTGTGACCGAACCGCCGCCACCGGTACAGGCGGCTGGCTCGGTCTTACGCGTGCATCTCAAAGACGCTGACGACACCCTTATCGGCCAGCTCGCGCGGCTGATCGCGCAGCAGTGGCCCTCGACCTCAGCGCCGCGGCGGCGCACGGCCATGTGCATGGCGAGCTTACTCAATCGCACCAACAACCGCAAGCTGCCTTGTCATCTGGCGCTCACGGATGCGCAGGGTACCGCGCTATGCCATGCCAAGCTCAGCCCCACACGCGATGACGAGGATGGATTTGGCGTGCTGCTCACCTCACTCGTCGTGGCGCCGAGCCACCGCCGGCGTGGCCTCGGCCGCCAGATGCTGGAGTTCGCTGAGGAGGTTGCCGTTGGCCTCGGAAGCAGCTACATGGCACTCTCGACGCCGGACATGCAAGCCTTCTATCTCGCGTGCGGCTATCATGTGCGCGACCATCCGACGCTCAAGCCCGTTCCACACGTCAGTCGGAGCGACGCGGCGGCCGTTCGTGCGGTCATGGGAGGCGCGTCGGAGGTCTCGGAGATCGCAACCTCGCAAGCCGGCGCATCTGGCGCCGACCTCGTGCCGAGTGACGATCCCGCTGCGCCCTCGGTACTCCATAAGCGTCGCAACTGGGCCAAGGGTGAGATGGCTGAGCATGTGCTCAGTTGCTTCCATATTAGGCTACGCCCCACTGGCGATGCCGAGGACGGCGATGACGTGGCAGTCGAGGCCCATACGTGGCTTCGCAAGGCGCTGGTTGCCGGGGACGGTACGGATGCGCTCGCACAGCGTCGGCACTTGTGGACGCGCGCGGCTCTCGTCGCCTACGTGCGCCAGGCGCTCCTCGTGGACCTGCGCGACGGTGGTGCGGCGGCGGTGCACGTGACACCGTCGGCACTACACTGGGAGCATCAAGTCGGCGACACATGCGGCCTGCAGGCATTGCGCGCTGCACGCTCGTGGTTCCATGGGTGGGGCATCGGCGGGCGCGGGGCGGCGCCGGAGGGTCCAGGGACCGAGCAGGCGGGCGAGCAGGTGGGCGAGCAAGTGGGCGGTCCGAAGCTCTCTCAACTCGTCGAGTCTATCGGCGTGTCCACACTCACGCCGACGGGCCAGGCTATGCCAGCTGTGGAAGGCGCTGATGATGAGACCTGCCCACGTGGCCACGTCACCTCTCCACGTGGCCACGTCACCTCTGTGGAAGGCGCTGATGATGAGACCTGCCCACGTGGCCACGTCACCTCTCGCCACGTCACCTCGTCTCTCGCCATCGAACCTCACTGGGGTATGCCCTTGAGCGCCGAGTTGAGCGCCATCACGGCCGCGAGTGTGCTGCAAACGGCTCTCACGGCCGGCTACACCAATTACGGTGAGCTCTTTGACGCGTCCGATCTGGCGGAGCTGGCCGCCACGTGCTGCGGTTTGGATGCGGCCGTGCTCTCATACGCCGAAGACGATCTCGCTGCTGCCGGCGAGGTCTGGGATAGGCTACTGCCCTCTTGGCTCGAGAGCGACGGGCTGGCGATCGTTGCGTATGCCAAGGCGGCGCTCCCCACGGCGAACGTGCTCTCAGCGGGTGGACCGCCCGAGACGGCCCACTATATGCTGCTCATCGGCACCGCCCGGAATGCGACGAAGACGGTACCGGTAGCTTTGCCGGCGGCGGCAGCGGCGGCGGAAGCGGCGGCGGCAGCGGCGGCGGCAGCGGCGGCGGCAGCGGCGGCGGCAGCGGCGGCGGCAGCGGCGGCGGCAGCGGCGGCGGCAGCGGCGGCTTTGCCGGCGGCGGGCGCAACGGCCGAGGAGCCTCGAGGGCAGCCGCTGCTGCTGATCGCTCTACAGGGGCTGTCTCCGCGACCGCTCATCGTACCGGTGGGCGCGCTCCGCTCCTCGAATGAGCGCCTTCGGCCCGAGCCGATGCCCAGGCATTGCCTCATCCACCCGAAGATCGGCATGCGCCTCAGCCGGCGTGTCGTGCTGCTCGGCCGCGCACAGAGAGCGCGGCTGGGGTAGGGTGACCACATGAACAGATCCAATACTGAGAGGGTTTCCTTTTTGTCCTCGCATTGTGTGTCAGAAGTCACACAGACACACAAGTACTCAGTACTTGTGTTGACCGAGGGGAGCGGAGCCGTCCGTCGAGACGGTGGTGGAGTGAGCGTGGGGGGACCGCGAAGAAACTGAAACTGAAACTGAACAGACACACATTCACATTCACACCTGTGTGAGTTAGCACGTCCCTCGCTCGAGCACTCTCTCTCCTGGAGGCGCGGGCGGTCTCGACGCGGTCGGTCGCTCCTGTCTCCTGATGGCCGACTATTTGATGGATATGAACTCGTCGGAAGACGATGACGACGCCCGTGTGTCACCGCCGTCCGCCTTACCGCCGCCCTCGGTTGCCGCCGCCCAGGGAGGGCCAGAGTTGGAGCTGAATCCAGCGCAGTGGGAGGCGCCGCTCGAAGGCGCGCCTACGCAGCCGCAGGGCGATGAGGACGCCGAGGGTGAGGCGCACCCGATAATGGTCGTGGCCGAGGTCGTGGATGCTCTCTCATCGGACGAGGATGAGGAAGGGATCCTCATGGACGTCGATGTTCTAGCAGCCGAGGATGCGGACGTTGATGCTCCGAATGTGTCCACCACAGCGATGGCAGAGTGCACGGCAGTGCTCGATCAGCTCCTTGGATCGGTCGTTGATGCGGCGGCCACGGAGGGCTTCGTGGCGCCAGACGCGGATATATGTGCACCAACTGTATCCACCTCTGCGATTGCAGAATGCGACGTGCCCGCTGCAATCGCGCCCAAGGACCTTCGAACCGATCCGCTATCTGCGCATGGCCTGAGCGAGGCAGCACTCGAGGAGTTGCTTGCGTGCATTCAACGGCTACGTCAAGGCAAAGTGAATGCAGTTGAGACGATTCGTGGCTGGGAGGTCAGCTTCAAGCTTCGGCCCACTGGCCACCCAACAGGTCATCTGTCAGGTGACATCAAGGTTCGCGATCCACGCGACGGCACTGCTATCAGATCGGTTCAGCAACTGCTAGTCAAGCTCGGCCAGGAAAGCCCAGAGGCGAGAGCACCGAGGGACTGTGAGAGCTCCGAGGGATCTAGAGAGCCCCGAGGGAGGCCTGGGACGCCTCGAGGCGAGAGCTCTGGAGCACCGCCACCGCCACCGCCACCGCCACCGCCTCCGCAAGCGGCATCGAGCGGCAACAGTGCACTGACCGTCGGCCAGCGGGTGGAAGCTCGCTACCTGGCGACCAAAGCCAATCGCCAAAAGCATTGGTACGTATCAAGGATTTGGCACAAGGGCACGATCTCCGCAGTATATCCAGACGGCTGCACCTTTGACATCAACTACGACGACGGCGACCTAGAGCACGGCGTCGAAGGCAAGTACGTTCGGTTACTCAAGCGCGCCCCTGCCGTGCCGATGGGTACAACGAAGAGACCGTCCAAGGAGCCGCACAACGGCTCGTGCAATGACGCGACCCCCGAACCGCCGCGCAAAGCTGCAAGGCACTCGGTCATGTCCGCTTCCCCGGCTCGTGCCACCACGCCCGCAACGCGCTGCTCCACACGTGGGCCAAGCGAGATGCTGTCGGACGAGGCCAGGGCGGCCGCAGCGGCGGAGGGTCTCGAACTGGTGCCGTCGTCGAGCAACGAGACGGGCTTCAAGGGCGTGCGCAAGAAGGGTAGCAAATACCTTGCGCGGATCAACGAGAATGGCAACTATCTCTACCTTGGCTGCTTCGCGACGCCGGAGGAGGCGGCCTTGTGCTACGCGAGGCACATTTGGGCGGAGCGCGTGGCGGCGGAGGCGGCGGAGGCGAGGAGCGAAGAGCCGCAGCCGCTCACGGCGGACGAGGCCAGGGCAGGTGCGGCGGCTGAGGGGCTCGAGCTGGTGCCATCATCAAGCAGCGAGACGGGCTTCAAGGGCGTGCGCAAGCAATATGGAAAGTACGCGGCGCATTCGCCCAAGGTGAATGGCAAGGGTCGCCACCTTGGCACCTTCGCGACGCCGGAGGAGGCGGCCTTGTGCTACGCGAGGCACATTGGGGCGGAGCGAGCGGCGGCGGAGGCGGCGGAGGCGGCGGAGGCGGCGGAGGCGAAGAGCAAAGAGCCGCAGCCGCTCACGGCGGACGAGGCCAGGGCGGCCGCGGCGGCCGAGGGTCTCGAACTGGTGCCGTCGCCACGCAATGAGACGGGCTTCAAGTGCGTGAACGAGGATGGCGGCAAGTTCACGGCACGGGTTTACAAGAATGGCAAAAGTCTCTACCTTGGCAGGTTCGCGACGCCGGAGGAGGCGGCCTTGTGCTGTGCGAGGCACATCGGGGCGGAGCGAGCGGCGGCAGAGGCGGCGGAGGCGAGGAGCGAAGGGCCAAAGCCGCTCACGGCGAAAGAGGCCAGGGCGGCCGCGGCGGCCGCGGGGCTCGAGCTGGTGCCATCATCAAGCAGTGAGACTGCCTTCAAGGGCGTGCGCAAGGATGGTGGCAGGTACGCAGCGCAGGCGCCCAAGGAGAATGGCAAGAAGCGCTGCCTCGGCAGGTTCGCGACGCCAGAGGAGGCGGCATTGTGCGACACGAGGCATATTGGGGCGGACCGCGCGGCGGCGGAGGCAGCGGAGGCAGCGGAGGCAGCGGAGGCAGCGGAGGCGGTGGAAGCGGCGGAATCGGCGGAGGCGGCAGAGGCGGCAGAGGCGGCGGAGGCGAGGGGCGAAGGGCCGCAGCCGCTCACTGCGGACGAGGCCAGGGCGGCCGCGGCGGCCGAGGGTCTCGAACTGGTGCCGTCGTCAAGCAGTCAGACGGGTTTCAAGGGCGTGTTCAAGCATTATGGAAAGTACGCGGCGGTTTTCTCGAAGAAAGGCAAGAAGCTCCACCTCGGCACCTTCATGACTCCGGAGGAGGCAGCCTTGAGCTATGCGAGGCACTTCCAAGCAGATGTGGCGAAGGAGAGGGGCCGAGCGGCTAAGAAAGATTCTTCAACGGCGTCGCCCTCATCGACAGCGGTCTCGGCCTCGTCGGCATCGACCTCAGTTTCGTCGGCCGCCACGTCAGCCTCTTCGACGACGACGCCGCAGGTAACATTCATGCAGCGGGTCTACAAGATCCGCTCGCTCCTGCAACTGGACACGTCGCTCGGCATCCCAGATGCAATCAGGGAGGCGCGCCGTGTGATGGGCGCGCCTCCATCGGACGCGCCCCTGCCGGTGCAGGTCAATGAGTTGCTTGGCGAGCATCTGGGCATCGATCCTGTCACGCTGCAGCTGCCGCCTGTGGAGTGACGCATGTCTCAAATCGGATCCGACGTGTGTCGTGTCAAGCGCACGGTTGACGCGGAAAGCAGACGCGAAAAGCAGACGCGAAAAGCAGATCATCGGTAGCGCCACATGTGTGCATGCGTTTTCGGGACGAGTGGTGATGGGCAAGACCCATGGTGAGCCCAGCCCCAGAGGTCGTGCCTGGGTGGTGCTGGGAGCTGCAGGTGCAGCTGGCGTGGCCGTGGGCGTCCTCCGGGGGGTCCACCGTGCGGCGAAAAGCGTAGGACGAGGTGAGGGGCCTAGACAAGGGGCGTTGCGCGCGTATCGCGCGTCGCGATCACGCGATGGCTCGGTGTGCTCCCCGCCCGCGGCGGCCGCGGCGCACTCCGCACCCAGCCGGTTCCATGAGGTCGCGTGAGCTCCTGTGCGTGCATCCGCCGGTGCCGGTTAACGTACCGTAAAAAACGAGCGGAGGAAGGGAGGTACGGTAAGATTTTCGCTTTTGGAATTGGTGAACGTCGCTCACACATCCGCGTCTGTTCGCCGCGCGCGTACACACGCTACACACGGTCGGCAATAGTCCTCGACAATACGGTCAGTAACGCTGTATCTGAGGTAAAATTCCATCTGAAGACTCAAAGGCTCTCGGCTCAGTGCACCATCGCTGCGGCAGGCCCAGCAGGTGCCTTAGCCGGCGCCATCGTGCTCGTCGTGTTAGAGTACCAAATGCGCTCGCTCCTTGCCGCGAGGACCTCGACCATACGTTGATGAAGCTCGCGAAGGAGGCGCCGGTACACGGCCGGCCGTGAGCGCTTATGCTCCTCTTGCCAGCCGTGCAGCTCGGCGAGCTTACGTGGCGTGAGCTGCTCCTCGAGCTCGCCCTCCATTCGCGTGAGAGCATTCCGCTCGTCGCGCTCGGTTGTGGTCTCTCCATCGGTGGTGGTGGTGCATCCGGCGTCGAGTAGGTTGACCGCAATTGAAATACGCGGAGGCAATTGCCACCTGGCTGCGGTGGCCTCGATAATGGCTGTGGCCGCCGCACCCTTGGCCAGCGACGCGCCCACGTAGGGGTGTGCATGTTGGCCGTTGTCGGCCGCCATGCTACGCACCCTGTGGGGTATGCGCCCTGGGAAGAGCCAGAGCGTCCCTGCGCATGGAGGGATGGACATGAACGTGTGGCTTGTGCGCGCGACGCCGTCCACATGCCGCTTGGATCCCGCGCGGAAGAGGAGATGACCGTCGTCAGAAGTTTCGTCGGAAGTTTCGTCAGAAGTTTCGTCACCCTCGGCGCCCGCGCCGCCGCCCGCGCCGCCGCCCGCGCCGCCGCCCGCGCCGCCGCCCGCGCCGCCGTCCGCCACGTAGTAGGTGCCGCTCCACCGGTCCGCCGTGTGCACGTGCATGAGGTTGAGGTCGGCGCCGCGATTGACATTGATCCAGCCGAGCGCGTCATGCCTGAGCGAGGAGGTCATCAGAGGTCATCAGAGGTTGTCAGAGGCAATCAGATTCATCCAGCCGAGCGCGTCATGCCTGAGCGAGCCGTCGCCGCGCTCGGCGAGCGTGAGTTGCTCCGCCGCGCTGGTGCTGCCCTCGTCGCCGTTGATGATGTCGACCGCCGCACTTACGAGAGCATGTAGCGCACGACAGCACCTTCGACCAAGCACCTCGTCAGCCAACTCCGTTGCCGGCGCGGCCGTCGCTTCGCGAGGGAGCGGCGGAGCTTGCTTGATGAAGAGATCGGGGGCGCTCTGGAAGCCGCCGCGGTTGCTCACACGCACGCCTGCCACCTGCTCAGGTGCGTTCGCTGCCGCCAACGCGGCCTGCTGCTCCTTGTGCAGCGCCCACCGCTCGAGGCCCGCATTTAGCCGAGCGCTGTGCTTGAGGCGAAAGCGGTGCACGACGTCGACCTCGTCGGAGCTCTCGTGCGGCACTGCGAAGCTTGTGTGCTCACTAAACTCAAGCGCCGCCACCGAGGACAGCGCCATGTCGACTGCGGCCGGCAGGAGCGGCTCAAACGTGGCATCCTCGGGCAGTGCGAGGAGTCCGCTGTCTGCTGCTCGTAGGTCTTCGAGTATGCTCGCCGGCGGCTGCTCCGCGAAAGCAGCCGCGCAAGTACTGGTATCCGCGCTCGCAATATATGCAAATCGCTTCTGGTCGAACTCAGCCAGCTTGGCATGTTCCGCCTCGCACAGGTCTATGTCCCAACCGGCAAGGTGATAGCGATTGCCTATGATCGGTTCGACGCCCGATGCGTCGCAAAAGTATCCATGATGCACCACCGCGGCTGCGATGCACACTGCACAGCGCCGAGCGGCGCATTTCTTCAGTTGCACGCCAGAGAACGACGACTTCGGCAACGTCTGCCCGCAAAGTCTACATAATGGCATCGATGCTGTTCACTTTTTCTCTTCTTGTGTGAATCTCCTGTGAACGGTTTTGGAGAAGCAGGTCTGGTACCCGACAGGAGCTACCGTACAGTACTGTTTACCCGGAATTATGAAACGTTTCACTTCAGGAAATGTGCGCATGCTTGTGCGTCCCGACAGGCAACGCCGGATCAACCAGAGTGCAGACGAGGCCGCGCGCCTAGGCAACGCCGAGAGCGGCGCTGGCTTCGAAGCAGTATCCTAGTCCACTCGTGGGATCATGCATGCGACACGTGCGGAGCAGGCCCTGCAGGCGGCCACGCGCGCGCACAAGGCGGATACGCAGCGGGAGGTCGCGGAACTGCGTCGCGAAATGCTGGAGGAGAAAGCGCTGGAGATCGCAGCCCTACGAAAGGAGTGTGCCGATCAGAAGGTGGCCGAGCTTGAGCGGTTGCGAGCGCTTTCCACGAAGCGGCTCGAAGACGAGGTGGCCATGGCGCGACACACGGCCGAGGTACAAGCCAAGGTGCACACAACAGCTCTGATGCGCTCATGGGAGGAGCAGGAATCGGCCAAGCTCGCGGAGCTCGGCCGGCTCGCAGCGTCGACACTCGAGACGGCGATCGCCAGGACGCGCGAAGCGGCCGAGGCTGACAAGGTCAAGGCGCTGAGTGCGCTGCGCGAGGCGCTTGCCGAGGAGGCGCAGGCGCAGCTTGCCGCGGCGCAGCGTGCAGCCGAGACGGAGCGCGAAAGGGCCGTGTGCGACACGAAGCGCGAGGCTCATGACCGTCATGAGGCGGACCTTGCGGCAGCCAAGGCGGAGGCGGCGAAGCGGCACGAGGCCGAGCTGGCAGAGCAGCGCCAGCGCGCCGATGCCGAGCTCAGCCATGAGGTGGCGCACGTGCGCCGGCAGTGCGTGATCGAGCGCGAGGCGGCTTTGCAGGCGGCCGCGCTCGCCGCTAATGCCGACAGGGAGGCAGCCGTACAGGGCGCTCGCCTCGAGCAGAAGCAGAAGAGCGCGGCGTTGCTCGCGGCGTTGCGAGCGGAGGCCGAGGCCGACAAGCAAGCCGCCCTCTTCGTGGCGCAGCAGCAGGCGGCCGATGTGCTTGGGAGCACTGTGCGGCAGAGCCGAGCGGCGCGAGATTCCGAGCTGGCGGCGGCGCGGCGCGATGCACACGAGGGGCGCGCTGAGGAGTTGATGCGGGCGCGACGCGAGTGGGAGGCGCGCAAGGCGAGCGAGCTCGCGAGTGTGCGCCAAATTGGTGAGAGTACCCTCACCGCCGCCATAGCCAATCGTGACCTCGACGATGGTCGTAAGGCGACGGAGGCGACCCAGGTGCTCGAGATGGCGCTAGAGATGCGCATGATGACGTCTTGATTGCCTCCCTCATCAGGTGCTCGACATGCTCATATTGGCCCTCCTCACGGCAGACGACCTCTGATGGCCTATGCGAATATGATCCCAACTGATGACGTCTTGATTGCCTCCCTCATCAGGTGCTCGAGATGCGCCTGATGGCCGACCTCACGGCAGTCAAGCATGCGGCGGAGCTCGAGCGCGAGCTGCAGCTTTCGGCGGCGCGGCAGCAGGCGGCGGACGACAGGGAGGGAGCCCTCGAGGCGACGCGGCGTGCCTGTGCCAAGGAGCGGGAGGTCGCCCTAGCAGCGGCCAAGGCGGAGGCGGACGCGGAGAGGAAGGAGGCCTTGGAGGCGGCTTCGCTCGCGTCGAGAAAAGCGCTCGAGGCGGCGCTCTCTGAGGCGCGCTGGGTGGCGCAGGCGGAGCAGCAGGCGGCCGTAGCCGCAGCCAAGGAGCACGCGGCTGCCTTGAAGGAGCAGGTACGTTGATTGCCACTGAGGACCTGCCTTGCATGCAAGTGCTCATCACAGCGCGCTCGGCTCTCGCGGAGCAGGCGGTGGCCGCAGCCGTCAAGGCGGCAGATAAGGAGAAGGACGCGGCGATCAGTGCAGCTCGCAGGAGCTACGACCTCGAGCGCGAGGAGCAGAATGGGGTCTACAAGCGAGCCGCGGCAGCGGACAAGGAGGCTGCGCTGGCCAAGTTGAGGCTTGAGATGGAGGCGGCGCACCAGGCTGCGCTCGCGGACATGCACGCGCAGGTGATGGCGGCCAAAGACGCAGTGCTCGAGGCGACCGCGAGAGCGTCGGCCGATGTGTCCAGGGCCGAGACCGAGGTGACGAAACTGGTGGCGCAGCTCAGCTCGGCGGCCGCGGAGCGCGACAATGCGGTCGTGGCGGCACGGCGCGAGTTGGAATCCCGCTTCGCCGCTGACCTCGAGCAGTTGCAGGCGGAGGTCGAGGCCGCGAGGGCAGCTGATCTTGTGGCAGCAAAGACGTCCCAAGCGGCGCTGAGAGCGGCCGAGGTGGAGGCGGCGGTGCAAGAGGCGAAGAGCAAGGCCACGGAAGAGCTCACGGCGGCGCTTCGGGCGGCGGCGGAGGTGCGCGCGGCCGATTTGGCCATGCTGATTGCATGCTGAATGCATGCTGAATGCATGCTGAATGCATGCTGATTGCATGCTGATTGCATACTGATTGCATGCTGATTGCATGCTGATTGCATGCTGATTGCATGCTGATTGCATGCTGATTGCATGCTGATTGCATGCTGATTGCATGCTGATTGCATGCTGATTGCATGCTGATTGCATGCTGATTGCCTCCCTCATCAGGTGCGCGCGGCCGATTTGGCCGCCACGCGTGAGGCTGCGGCCAAGGAACAGGCCGTGGCCGTCGCGGAGGCGCGCCGGGTGCTCGAGGCCGAGAAGGAGGCTGGATTTGACAAGGAGCGGCGTGCGGCGGCGGCCGATCGCGAGGCGGCTCTCGTGACGCTGAAGCGCGATCTGAGCGCAGAGAAGGAGGAGGCGCTGCGTCAGGCGGCGCTGCAGGCCGAGGAGGCGCAAGCGGAGGCCGTGGAGAAGGCCAAGTCCGATGCGGCAGAGCACCGGAATGCGGTCCTCGGGAAGATGAAGCAGCTCTCACGCCAGGAGATGGAGGCAGAGGTTGCGCGTGTCAGGCATCTGGCCGAGGTGGCGAAGCAGGCAGAGATCTCGGCGCTCAGAGAGGCGGCCGAAGAGGAGAAGCTGCTTGCCATCAATGAGGCTCTCCGAAGGGCTGAGGAGGCGCATCTCCGTGAGATCTCGAGGGCGCTCAGCACGATGGAGGAGGCCGCGGCCGCGCAGCAGGTGGCGCGCAAGCGCGCGGCCGCGGCGGAGGCGGCAGAGACGGAGTGGCGAGGCGAGCGGGCGATGCTCGACAAGCGCAAGGCCGACAAAGAGTCGCTCGACGAGACACAAGCCAGCCACAGCTCCCTGGGCAGTCCGCAGAAGACGAACTGGAGCAAGCTCAAGCACGCGCCCGGGGCTGCCGGCCCCTCGGCTGCCGGAGGTTCTCTCTCGAATGTGCTCAAGCACGCGCGAGCAGCGGCCGAAAATGGCTCTGCCGCATTCATCGGGCCCGACGATGGGTACCCGCGTGTGGCCCGTGGCAGCCTCGGCACGTCCCTGTCTGCGCCACATCTGTAAACTTGGCCGTCAATGCTTGTTGACGGTGACACAGCACATAAGGACCGCGCGCTTGACATGTACAACATCTTCACAATGGACTGCAGGTATAGATGCATGCAGATCGCATGCGTACATCTACATGTTACATTTACACGGAGAGAGTGACTGCATCTCAGATCTATCTAGGGAGTAGGGTCACAGTGTTCAAAGCCTATGAGGTAATTACCTGAGTAGTGGGAACAGGTCGACCCTAAGATATCAAAACCGAAAACGAGTGCGCCGACCGACGGTGTTAATATTGATTATACATTATTGCTTGAGGTCGTGTCGGAGATGAATTACGCATCACGATCGGTCCGATCGACGCGCCCGTTCGGTTCGGTGTTTAACCGCTCCGGGTCCGGTCCGTCAGCGGCAAGTTGGAATGCCCAACCTCTTAGCAAAATGTAATTGAGTAGCCCGAGCGAGCGAGTAAACTGTCGTGTTGACCGAGGCAAGACCGAGGGGCGTGCGGATGTGCGGAGCCCCGCGTCTTTGGGTTGAGCGCAGTCTGCACCCTCCGCGTTGTGTCTCCACGGGACCTGTGGTTGTGCGACTTGCGTTTAACGTGGACGCCGATGTGGTCGTGCGTGGGGAGCCGCGACGAAACTCGTGATGATGACGTATGGAATGAAATGCGGTCACGCGCGCACTTTGAGCGATCCACCCTCGTCTTCGGCCGTCCGCGTGGACGAGTTCGTGGACGAAAGCGGAAATCCGCTCCTCATCCTTGGCGATTAATGGCGGACTGCCTGCTCATCCATGGCGAGATCCTTTTCCGGCAGCTTACATGCAATGCGGTGCCGATACCCGACTGGCTGAGCCCGCATCTGCTGGCGCCGGCCGCCGCCAAGATGGAGAAAGAGTCCGTGGAGGCCAAGCTGCAGCCACCCAAGGCAGCTAAGGCGAAGGAGGAGGCCAAGGCGGAGGAGGGCAAGGCGGCCGAAAAGGCCGAGCACGAGAAGGCGGCGGCTGACGCGACGGCCGAGTTGGCAGCAGAGGAGGCAGCAAGTGCAGCAGCCGCGGCCGGGGCGGCAGCCAAAGCTACGGCAGTGCTGCCCGCACCCACGACGGACAATGATTATCTGCCGGAAAAGGTCGAGCTTTTCGATCCTCCGGAGGCGTCACCCGTAAAGTCCATCCCCGCGGAGGACGAAGGCGAAGACGGTGACGATGACGCCGCGCAACCCCCTGACTCCAGCAGAGTGTACCCATCTCGCCACGGGCGTGCGGTGCAAGCAAAAGCTCGCCTTGCAAAGGAAGCGGCTCAGCGCAAGAAAGAAAAGGAGGAACGCAATTCCAACGATGAGAACTCGGTGACGGCCGAGTTTAGCACCGAGGCACTCGTCGAGAGCGTACGCAAGATGCGCGCGAAAGACCCTCTTATCTCGAACAAGGCCATCCTGAGCGCGCTCAAAAAGGAACACAAGGCCTGGCCCGTCACCGCCAAGGATGTGCGTGATGCTGTGGGCAAGCTCCGTTGAAGTGCCATGCGCGAAGCTGGTCATTTGGGCGGCTGCAAGTCGACAGTCATTTCATTTCGTAGAACATGACTGCATGTCTGCATCGGGTATGCCTTCTTGCATACGATACGCGCAATCGGATCGTGCAGTGTACACAGCGCTTTCTGGATTCTGCACCATACCATACAGAGAGTCGAGTTCCTCTCATACACGTCATGATCTAATCATTCACATGACTGTGCATGTCTGCATCTAGTCTGCATCGGGTATCGGGTATGCCTTCTAGCATACGATACGCGCAATCGGATCGTGCAGTGTGTACACAGCGCTTTCTGGATTCTGCACCATACCATACAGAGAGTCGAGTTCCTCTCGTTGTTATACACGTCATGATCTATTCATACATGCATGCTTTTTGGAATTCTAATGCGCGGTGATGAGAGCGTGTTATTTTTATCCCGGATCTCAACAAAGCGCAAATGCGTTCCGTCTCACGACCCGGCAGAAGTCCCACGGGCATGGCTGAGCGCATGCTCATGCGAGCACGCGCGCGCAGAGCGGCCGAGCTGGCGCGAGCCGCAGACCTCGCGCAACCTAACCCCGTGCGCGAGAAAGAGCTTGAGGCCAAAGACAAGGACAAGGCGATGCAGGGCATCGTGGCCGACCTCGTGCTCATCTATCCGATCGAGACGGCGGAGGAAATGAAGACTGAAGATGCTCGCAAGGAGTTCGACAAGCGGCAGGAGCGGCGCGCGGACCTGATTTATAGTCTCGAAAAGGCCCGCCTGATGGCCCAGAAGAACCTGAGCCGCGACGGCAAGTTCATGTACATTAAAGTCTGGGCCACGCTCGAGCTCCTCATCGAGAAGGCGAGCCAGGAGGAAATGGAGATGCTCGTCCGCCAGGAGGGGATGCCGGGTATCTTGACTGCAACCATCGATTGGGGTGTCAAAAACCAGCGTCTGATCCCCAAATGCTTTAAGATAGGGGAGGTGGCGAAGCGCAATTTCCGCGACTTTGACCCAGATGCAATTGACGACTATGAGCGCAAGAACGGGCGCCTCTTCTCGAGCCTCGAGCGGCAGCGGCTCATCTACGGAATCCTCGAGGGCACCGAGGAGTCCGGCGGCGCGCAGCAAGACCTCGACGAGCTCTATAGCACGAAGGCTCTCTCCGAATACCTGTGGCCGCACACGTCCGAGAAGGACGAGCTCTGGGACAGATGGGGCGGCATGGACGAGTGGGGCCCGATCAAGGGCAAAGGGCGCACTTTCGTCCCCGACTTTCTCCGCATTTTGTTCTGGGCACTCCTCCTACTCTTCTACATTCTCTCGACCATCCTGCCTTCGCGCACATTCGACCTCGCATGCAGCATCATCCTCGGCGTCTTGCTCTCGTTCGCTGGGACCATGGGCATGTTCAATCAGCCGTTGCACAAGGTGCGCGACTATTTCGGCGAGAAGACGGCCTTCTACTTCGCGTGGATGGAGCACTACGAGACCTACCTCATCTACCTGTCGATCCTCTCGCTCTTTGCCATCTCGGCCGACGCCTCCGAATCGCCGCCTGTGAAAGAAGCGACGACGCCCGAAGAGATCGCAGCTGAGTCTCGCCAGCTGATGTCGGCCTACTCGAAGCTCATCTACTGCCTCGTGGTCGCTACGTGGACGACCGTCTACATGGAGAGCTGGAAGCGCAAGAATGCAACGCTCGCGTACATCTGGGACGTGTCCGACTTCGAAGAGAAGGAGGACCCGCGCCCCGAGTTCATCAGGAACTTCAACAGCGGCATTTGGAGGGCAAGCAAGAAGGAAGAGGAGGGCAAGAGCTGCTGGGAGAACATGTGCAAGGATATGCACATGAAGGAGGGTCCCGGCTTTTTCACGAATGACGGCAGGTTTGTCGAGGTCGAAGCGAAGAGCAGCTCCGCGACGGAGAAGCAGATCTACTTCCCCCAGAAGCACCGCTTCACGATCATCACCTTTTTTGCCATGCCGCAGCTCCTCTTGTTCACCAGCGCGATGATCGTCGGCGCGGCTTCGATCATGGTCTTCAAGTTTCTCGTGAATACGACCGATCTCTTCCTCAATGATGAGTTCTGGGGCGGAGGGTTTGGCCAGCAAATTCCGATGCTGTTATCGGTGATCTGGATGTCGATCATGAACTGGGTGTACACAGCACTCGCCACATGGCTCAACGGCCTCGAGAACTACCGCACTGATACCGAGTACGAAGACCATCTCATCCTCAAGGTGATGCTGTTCACCTTCATCAACTCGTACATCACGCTCTTCTACATCGGATTCGCGAAGGCCATCGGCTACCCACTCAACTTGGGCAAGTATGGAAAGTACGAGGACATGTGCGGCTTCTATCCGGGAAATGGACCTCCCGCGCCTTGGGACGGCGCCGCCCAGGGTGTCTGCGGCGTGAAGCAGGGCTGCTTCCGGTACGCCCAAGTCAACCCTCTGTGCCCAAGTCAAGCCACAGACTGCTGCAATTATGACGCGCCCACGCTAGCAATGTCTGGGTGCGATTTCATCTTCATCGAGCGCGACTGCACCTCGGACCTGCGCCTGATGATGGTGAGCTACACGCTTCTCAAGCAGGTGTACGAGGGCCTGCTGCAGGTTGCCATCCCCATGGTAATGACATGGATGAACAAGACAACCCTCCATAAGAAGATCAAGCACATGGAGATCGAGAAAGAAAAAGAGAAGAGCATGCGAGAAGGAGAAGCCTTCTCCACCGCCGAGGAGGGTCCGCCTCCGCCGCCGTCAAGCAAGGACGAGGAGCTACCGCTCCCCCCGCCGCCGCCGCCCGCGAGTGAGAAAGTCGAATCGGCAGTGCCCTCGCCGCCTCCCTCGCCGCCTGAACAAGAGATGACAGTTGCGGTCAAAGTGCAATCGGACAACGGTAGCTCGTGGCTCACGAAGGGATCGATTGCGGTTGACGAGATGTCGCCTGACGAGGCGCGCGAGGCCTTCCACAAGGCGATCGAGCTCGAGGCCACGCATGCGCGCTTTGAGGGCACTTTCGACGAGTACTTGACCAAGGTGACCCAGTTTGGCTACGTCTCCATGTGGTCGCCCGCCTTTTTGATCGCCTCGATCGCGGGGGCTGTGGGCAACTTTATCGAGCTCCGACTCGACGCGATCAAGGTTCTCCAATCGCGCCGGCGCAAGTACGAGGGCGCGGAGGACATCGGCACATGGCGGGACGTGATCGTCCTTATGTCGTGGATCGCGCTGCCCGTCAACGCCCTGCTCCTCGTCTTCACCTCGTGGACCTTTCGCAAGTACGTGATCGCGCCCGGCATCGCCACAGGCCCCTGCAAGGAAGCCGAGCCCTTCGGCTTCTCTGTCGCCGACAGCGCCTTCCTCCTGCAGCCCAGTGGCGGCGGCTCACTGCCCGCATATCAGGCGATGCTCTCGCCGCGCGCGAGCTTCTACGGCACTAACACGACCTTCTATACCAAGTGCGAGCAGAATATCAACGACTGCTGGGCGCCTGTGGGCGGCGTCGAGTGGCTGCCCGCGATGACATACCTCATCGGTCCACGCTGGGTTGACGGGCATTCACCGTCCACGGTCAGGCTTTATAAGGCGCTCTGCGACCCAGAGTCGCCGCTGCACCACCCGATGCATTGCCGCACGTGCCAAGGCTGGGGCAACGAGGTACTCTTCATCCAGCTGTGTGTGTTTGTCATCGTGGAGCATATCCTCCTCATCGTCAAGTTGATCCTCGCCTACGCCATCCCCGACTCGCCGGAGTGGGTGCGCGATGCGATCGCGCGCAGAGATTTCGTTGAGGCTAGGCTGTCCAAACGTGCGGTGGCGAAAGAGCTCCTTGACCCGGGGATCGTCGCAATCCACCGCGAGGAGCTGAAGAAGGTGGAGATCGCCAAGATCAAGCTGCTCCTGAATATGCCCACCCCCATCGGTGGACCCCAAGCAGGTGGGCCGGATCCATCGGTTGACCGGATCTGAAACCGTCTATAACTGAAAACAACTCGACCGGGGCGGAAGTACCGGAAGGAGTCATCCGCCACTCGACTTGAGGCCTCGTGACTCGACTCTCGTGCTCAACCGCAGCGGCCAGCGCATGTGTAGGGGACGGCCTGGTTACAGATCATACCATGCTGCGCACCTGCGCTCTCATGAACTGAGGCTGTTTGAGGTACGCACCGCGTCACGTTTGAAGTTTTATACGAGTAAAAAATATATTACAAATAACCGGTCGAGCGGACCGTCGCGGTCCCCTCCGACAGGACCCGTCTAAAGGGTGAGGACCAATCAACCACCCGCGACGTGATGCTGAACGGGGAGCGGCTGGTCATCGCGATGATTGCCGACGGGCACACGTGGCAAGGTAGGGTCGCCGCATTGCAAAGAAATGGTCGTCGACGAGCTCCTTGAGGTGCTGAAAGTCTCGGAAGGGTTGCATGTGAGTGCTGCGGGCACTCACGCATTCTTGAAGGCGCACGAAGAGGTACTCGCGATGATGGGAACGACTGCTGGCAGCACGCTCGGCGTGATCGTGCTCGACGCTACTCGCGCCGAGCTGACCGTGTTGCACTGCGGCGATAGTGTGGCTCGCCTCATCCCCCGCCGTTCAGCCGCAATGGGCCTCTGCGAGGACCACCGACCCGAGTCGTCCGAGTCCGAGCGCGCCACGGCCGGCCTTCGGGCCCCGTGCGCTTGTGGCCTGGCGGCGTCGCCCTGGCCCGCACAGAGCGGAGCCCCCCCTCCCCCGCAATTGCCAATAGCTCGCACATCAATTCTGAATCAGCTCACGAGCGCACGCTCCACCCAGCGTTCCTAGGCGGCATTCAGGGAGCCGGCCTTCCAACCCATGACGAGCTCGAGCGTCTCACGCGGGCAGTACCACGTGTCCACCTTGGACGCCGCCATCTCATACGAATGGCTGCCAAGCGGCAGGTAGCCGGAGACCTCAACCTTCTTTGCCTTGTCGGGTTGCTCCGTCGGGAGGAGCGTGCGCAGCTCGCCCATCAGCAGGCGCACGGCGGACTGAGACGAGCCGCCCACGAAGCACAGGCACAGGTTAGGGCCCTCCCAATCGGGCCCGATGATGGCGAGAGCCTGGGGCGCAGAGTCGGAGCTCGACGGGCCGGCCTCCTCGCCTGATGAGGGAGGTCATCAGAGGTCATCAGAGGTCATCAGAGGTCATCAGAGGTCATCAGAGGTCATCAGAGGTCATCAGAGGTCATCAGAGGTCATCAGAGGTCATCAGAGGTCATCAGAGGTCATCAGAGTCGGAGCTCGACGGGCCGGCCTCCTCGCCTACGACGTAGCACTGCCCCTTGTCGAGGCGGACCTCGAGCTCGGCTTCGTTCAGGCTCTTGAACTGGCCCGGCACGTCCATCATCATGCCCTTTGTGGCTGCATAGTAGTCGCTGCTTTGCACCAGAGCCCACAGGGCACGGAGGGTCTTCTCACGCTCGGCCGTGCCTGCGGGCATCATGGCCGGGTCGAGCTTGACCGCATGGGTCATCACCGGGGCGTTCATGGGCCGTTCCGAGGTCTGGCACCAGCGGAAAGGCACGAACTCAAGCCCGAACTTGGCCTGACATAGGTTCTTCATGGGCTCATTCGCCGATGTTGTGGCCATGCGGATATCGGTGAAGCCCTTGGATGCAAGGTCCTTGTCCATGCCACGAATGAGCGATGTGGCGATACCACCGCGGCGAATCGCAGGGTCCGTGCGCAAGGCGTTGAGGAAGGCCTCTCCCCGTCCCTGGTCATACGCCATGAAGATTGCAGCCGGAACACCCCGCAAATCAGCGCGGTAGCACGTCCATGCAGGGCTGGATTTGAACATGTCCCAGTAGGACGGAAGCCAATCCTTTTCACCGTCGTTTATCTTCTCCCTCACGGCGGCCTTCAAATCGTCGTCAAATGCTCCAGCATACACGCGGAGCTCGTCCATGACGTGGATCGCTCTAGCCGCGCGTATGGGTGCGAGAAATTCCTACGCGGCGCCAAGTTTTTTTTGAAAATAATGGCCACGCTCAAAGGAAAGAGTCTTGCTACATGTAATTCCCTGAGGCCTGGTCCCTCTTACATGTTGTGTGCGGGGTGGGATCCCGCGACGACGGGATGACTCGAGTCACGAGTGTCTTGCTCCTGCTACGAAATCGGTCCCCATTCGTCTCGCATGCTCCATGAACTCGTTGAGCAAGTGTCGGCACCTGCTCCGGCCGTGGCTGACGCAGGCTCTGCGACTGCCTCTTCCCAGCCGCTCGTGGCTGTTGACCATTCATCACTGCCACAGGGAATTGCAAGACCCTTGCCTGCCTTTTGGCCGGCGCTTGATCTGCCGCTAGGCATCGCTCACCCGTTGAAGGATCTCGTGCCATCCGCGGTGCTAGCCGCTGCTGAGGCGGCGGAGGAGGAGTCGTGGCGCCAGCTCGTCGGGCTCAAGCTCGAAGCAATCTCGCCACGACTGCGAACGCCAATCAAAAAAGGCAAGGCGCGTGCGCTGCACCGGCTGCGGGAGGCGGCCAATGTCGAAGGTACTCTGTGCAAGTGTGGCAAGCTTGATGTCGAAAAGTACATGCTGCAGTGCGACGGATGCGATGTCTGGTACCACGGCGCCTGCGTCGGCCTCAGCCAGGCACAGAGTACCCGAGTCAAGCAGTGGTACTGCCGCTCCTGCGCAAAGCGACAGGTGGCGGCGCAGGCGCGCACGACCGTATACTGCCACTGCCACGGCCCGTGGGACGGTCGCTCTTTCATGATCCAGTGCGACACGTGCGACGTCTGGTACCACGGCCACTGCGTCGGCTACAGCGTCCACTCTCTTCAGCGCTGCACGGAGGCTGCCTTCCGCAAGTACAGCTGCCCGACATGCACGCATGCCGCAACCGCTCGGGTCACGAATGCGCCGTGCGCCGCTACGCTCAGCGCCGCCGAGATGGTGGCCGCGGAAGCGCAGCCGGCGGAGAGAGGCGGTTCCATAGCGCAATCGGCGCTGGTGCCGGTGCCACCACCACAGCAGCAGCAGCTGATGATGATGAGAATGCCGCCGCAGCTGCCACCGGTGCCAAACACGCCTGTCTCGAGGCACGCATTAGGCAAGCGCAAGATGGCGTTCAGCACCTGTGCCAGCGGTGGCTCCGCGCACGCCTCGTTCTCGATCGTGAGCCTCGCCGCGCTCGGCGGTTCGTCAATCGGCGCCTCGTCCTCATCTTCAGCAGCAGCATCAGCAGCATCGTCATCTGCAGCAGCAGCAGCAGCAGCGTCGCCAGGCGCGTCAGCCTCGCCGGAGGGCGAGGGCATGCAGCCGCAGCCAACGATGAGCGTGTGCCTGCTCCTCACGCGCCTACACGACGACGCCTTATCCTCTGTCCTCGAATGCCTCGCGCCGTCCGTGCTCGCTCGAGACGGCGCGTCGTCGACCGCCATTGGGCGTGTGCGCACTCTTCTGCTGAGCGTCGCGCCTACCTGCCGACGGCTCGCCGCACTCGCCGAGCCGTTCTTCCGTACCTTTTGCGAGGAGCAGCAGTGGCGCCCGCCACGGCGGCTGCGCGAGAGTGCGAGCGCGTGGCGGCGCCTCTTGCGAACACGGGCGTGCGCAGTGTGCCTTGCAGTTGAGGCACGCTTCCCCGTGCGCGGAGGCGGCGGCCCGGTGCTGTTTCGGCTGTGCCGCGACTGCGCGCGCCGCGACAAGGTGCAGCAGCAGGTGCTCTGGCATGGTCTCCAGGTGGATGCGCTGGATGAGACCGGTAAGGCGCTCTTCTCACGCCAATTCCACATGCCGCTGTTCGGGCATGCCAACGGCTTCAGCACCAACCTGGAGACCATTGTCAACCAGAATGGGTTATGAGCCAGAGGTCTGTGTAACGGAGGCATGTGGGGACGCGCTTTCTGAAATTGATATAAACACAAGCAGAACAGGCGCACACTATTGGGATGATGAGCGTGCTAGTGAAGCACGCGCCAACAAATAAGCCATGAACTCGTCAGAGCCATGGTACAAGCTCATCGACTAGCGCCCTTTTTCACGATGGAGCCATCGCCCAGGAGCATGGAGCCATCAGGGAGTTGGCGCGCGTCCACATTTTGTCGGCTCACAGCAATATCGCCAAAGATGGAGACGCTTGGCGCCAGTCCGAGCGCCTCCTGCCTTTTACGCATCGGACCAACGATGAAGCGTTCACTCAGGGCCAGTGCGAACAGGACCGAAGCAGCTGCAGCTAAGGAGCCCAAGGGGAGCTGCTTGACGTAGGTCGCTTCGCGCCACTGCTGGGCCAGACGGCTCATCTGAAGGCTGACGAATGTGTGTGACACATTTCAGAGCACGTGTAAAAAAGTAGACGGGAGGTACTATCGCGGCGGCCACCTCGACCCCCCCACCCACCCCCACCCACCCACCCACCCCCTTTCGCCTTTTTCCAACGCGATTTTATTTCTCGCGCTCGCCTCGCACTCCGTACTCGCACTCCGTACTCCGTTCTCTGCGTCGCACTCAGTCACGCGGTCCAATCATGTCGGGAGAGGGTCGTGCAACGGGAGAGGGTCGGCATCGAGGAGACGGGTCGCCCGCAAGAGGTCGTCGCGGGTGAGGATAACGCAGCATCACGGCCCGCCCCCTCAGACGGAGAGATGGGCACCGCCGCCCCGGCCGCCGCCGCCGCACCCGCCGCCGCACCTGCGCCGGCTTCGACGAGCCGCGACCGCCGCCGCGATGACAGCCGCGACCGCCGCCACGACCGCCACGACCACCGCCGTTACCGCTACGATGGTGACCCCGACGGCACCGAGGCAAGGAATGCAGCGGGAGAGTCTGGAGAGGCGGGAGAGGAGGCAGAGGCGGCAGAGGAGGCAGAAGCGGGAGAGGGGCAGTGACAGCCGCGACCGCGATGGAAGCCGCGATCGCTACGCCGCTCGGCCGCTCGCGCGGCCCCCACCACTGGACGATGCACAGCGGCAACCACAGCCTCGATCTCTGGCTTTCAAGGGGCAGCAAGTGGCTCAGGCTGCTGGTTCGAACGTGCTAGCACTACGTGCGGCGCACCCATGACGTTCAGGCTGCGGCGGACGCTCGGGTAGCACGGGTCGGTGGACCGGTCGGGTGGAGCAGCACGTCAGCAAGCTGCAAGTCGCCGTCTGCATGGAGGACCGCTCTCCCCACCGCCTTCACACCCGTGCGTTACTCTGTTGTGTTCGTTGTGTTCCAAGCTAAAATTAGACGTACCCGGCCTGGTGGAAACAGTGACGCGGCCCCGACTCGCCCTCGCTCACCGAGCGCAATGCGCCATGCGCAGCTGCGACTCCAAAGGCAGCCCCATGTCGTTGAGCATCTTCCCGTTGATCCGCGAAGCCAGTTCTTCATGATCTTGTAAGCAGTTTCGACGGGCATCGAGTCGGGGTCATATGGCTCGAGGAACCGGACGAGGATGCCACGCGCGTGCGCGCTCTCCATCACGCACCGCTGATGATGAATAGGACAGTTATCTAGGATCAGCACGCTGTGCGGGTTGGGAAAGGCGTTCATGTAAGGAAACTGGCGACGAGAGTCGAGCCGTAGACACCCGTCAGTGCGCCGGGTGCAGTAACGGTGAGCGCGCGCGCCTGCCGACTGCACGCACCACTTTCTGTTCCATCGCGATGTAGAACCGGTCGGAGTCGAAACCACCTTCCAGGAAGCCGCCGTCGATGACAAAGGGCCCGAGCACCGAATACTTCTTGCTGCGATTCAAATGCTGCCGCGCTTCGAGTAACCCATGCGCCGCGTCCCAGTGCGCCCGTCGGCTGCAGACTCGTCCACAAGCACAAAGTGCTCAGGCTCGAACGTGATGCGCATGCGGAATCGCCACTGGAGGCTGCGCTGCACATCGCGCTCCCTGGCGCGCGAGCCCATGCGCTTGCGCGTGTAGTCCAGGTGGTTCTGCAGCGCTTCGTCAGCCGGCGGCTGGTTGGGCATCGTGTACCGAGTACGGCGCGGAGTACAGAGTACGAGTATCGAGTACGAGTACGCGGAGAGACAC
>Ga0210242_100218_pt1 | contig 47941 bp, 25 predicted proteins | sample ChrtobMeP5a_16mM_FD_155445 | JGI IMG/M metagenome (GOLD analysis project Ga0210242, IMG submission 155445) | Chrysochromulina tobin associated microbial communities from unialgal haptophyte culture, Seattle, Washington, United States - P5a_16mM | ecosystem: Host-associated > Algae > Haptophytes >... | reverse complement strand
GCGACGCTGATGGCAAGGCGAACGCAGCCGGTGCGTTGTGGGATCTTGCGGCAGGAGACGATGGCATCACGGCGGCGATCCGGGACGCGGGCGGCATCGATGCGCTCGTGGCGCTCGTGCGCAACGGCGACGTTGATGGCAAGGTGAACGCAGCCGGCGCGTTGTGGGGTCTGGCGTCAGGAGGCGATGGCATCACGGCGGCGATCAGAGCGGTGGGCGGCATCGAGGCTCTCGTGACGCTCGTGCGCGTCGGCGACGCTGATGGCAAGATGAATGCAGCCGGCGCGTTGTGGATTCTGGCGGCAGCGGACGATGCCAATAAGGCCTCAATGCGGGCCGCGGGCGGCATCGATGCGCTCGTGATGCTCGTGCGCGACGGCGACGCTGCAGGCAAGGTGAATGCAGCCGCCGCGTTGCGGATTCTGGCGGCAGCTGACGATGCCACCAAGGCGGCGATCCGGGCCGCGGGCGGCATCGAGGCGCTCGTGACACTCGTACGCGACGGCGACGCTGCAGGCAAGGCGAACGCAGCCGGTGCGTTGTGGGATCTTGCGGCAGGAGACGATTGGATCACGGCGGCGATCCGGGTCGCGGGCGGCGTTGATGCGCTCGTGACGCTCGTGCGCGACGGCGACGCTGATGGCAAGGCGAACGCAGCCGCTGCGTTGCGGACTCTGGCGTACGTCGACAATCGCATCACGGCGGCGATCCAAGCGGCGGGCGGCTTGGAGGCGCTAGTGACGCTCGTGCGCGACGGCGACGCTGTAGGCAAGGTGAATGCAGCCGCCGCGTTGCGGATTCTGGCGGCAGATGACGATAGCAACAAGGCGGCGATCCGGGCCGCGGGCGGCATCGAGGCGCTCGTGATGCTCGTGCGCAATGGCGACACTAGTGGCAAGGCGAACGCAGCCGGCGCGTTGTGTAGTCTGGCGGCAGACGACGTTGCCAACAAGGCCGCAATCTGGGCCGCGGGAGGCATTGATGCGCTCGTGACGCTCGTTCGCGACGGTGACGCTAAAGGCAAGGCGACTGCAGCCAAATCGTTGTGGCATCTGACGGACGGCGAGGATGCCAAGAAGGCGGAGATGCTACAAGCTCAGTGCGGCAACTTGACGCCAACACCTCCTCAGCCTTCCAACGGGACTGGCTCGGTTGCCTGGTCTGACCGGTCTGATTGGACTGACCCGCTCTTCGGCAATGTGACGCCAACGCCTACTCAGCCCGCCCCTCCATCTCCTGACGTGGTAAGCACGCCGGCAGCGGTAAGCACGCTGGCAGTGGTCAGCATGCCGGCAGCTGCAGGTTATGACATCTCCACCTCCGCGGCGCCTCCTCCGGTCCCAATGGGTTGGCCCGTGGATCAGCCACCAATGGGCTCCTGGCCCATGGATCAGCCGCCAATGGGCTGGCCCGTGGATCAGCCACCAATGGGCTCCTGGCCCGTGGACCAGCCGCCAATGGGCTGGCCCGTGGATCAGCCACCAATGGGCTCCTGGCCCGTGGACCAGCCGCCAATGGGTTGGCCCGTGGATCAGCCGCCGATGGGCTGGGCCGTGGATCCGCCGATGGGTTCGCCAAGATCGCCCACAGTAACTAGCACTTTGAGAGCACCTGGACAGTCGCAACCAGTCCCAGCGCACGTGTGGATGTGGGAGGATGGTGCTGTTGGCAGCGGGGCGTGGCAGCTCTTCGACACCGCCTCGGAGGAGACGTTCCGAAACCATGAGGCGGGGGGTGTCCTGCGCTTCCGAATCGAAATCCGCGGACAGGCGTACCGTGTGGACCTGAGCCAATGCACGCAGCAGAATGTGCGAACGGGCTTCGTGCGCAATCTCAAAAGGCGTGCGGCAGCGGTTTCGACTCTTGGCAAGCTGGATGTGGCGACGGCAGCGGCAGGCTCCCCAAGATCGCCCACAGTAGCAAGCACTTCAAGAGCGCCTGGACAGTCGCAGCCAGTCCCAGCGCACGTTGGAACGTCACGCGGGGCTGGCCTCCCCATCAAATTTCAAGAGGTGTGTCGCCGCTCGCCGTGGCACTGCGGCAAGCACACCCGGAAGCGCGCTTCAACGTGCTCACGTCGCTCATCTGCTGCCTCCCTGTTCCTCATAACGCTTAGTGCTTATCCCCTTCCCCACGCCTCATGGCCCGCAGCTGGTCCAGCTCACCAATCTGGGCATCCAACCGCAATTCATCAGCTTCGCCACGCTGACGATGGAGTCCGAGAAGTTCATCTGCATCCGCGAGGTGCCGTGGGTGAATGACACGGTGCCGGTGCAGGTCGCCATCATCGACATGACCAACCCGACGGATGTGCAGCGGGGGCCGATCACAACTGAGTCGGCGATCATGAATCCCGTCTCCAAGATCATCGCGCTCAAAGCGGGCAACTACCATCAGATCTTCAACATGGAGATGAAGAGCAAAATGAAGTCGCACCAGCTCACCGAACCGACCATCTTCTGGCGCTGGACCTCGCCATCCAATGTGGCGATGGTCACGGGCGGGGCCGTCTTCCACTGGTCGATGGAGGGGCAGTCGGAGCCAGCCAAAGTCTTCGACCGCCACCCGACGCTCGGCGACACCCTGATCACCAACTACAATACGTCGCCAGACGAGAAGTGGATGGTTCTCATTGGCATCAAGGTCGAGCCGGGCACCAACCGCATCATCGGCGCCATGCAGCTGTTCTCGAAGGAGAAGAACGTGTCGCAGCCCATCGAGGGCCACGCGGCCACCTTCGCACAGTTCACCGTCGAGGGCGCCACCACGCCCTCCACCTTATTCGTTTTCGCCGCCAAGACGGCTACAGGCGCCAAGCTGCACGTCATCGAGGTGAGCCCTGGCGCCCGTCCCGAGGGCACACCGCCCTTCGGCAAGAAGAATTGCGACATCTACTTCCCGCCGGAGGCGGCGCAGGACTTCCCGGCGTCGATGCAGATCTCGAACAAGTACAACGTCGTGTACATGGTCACCAAGTTCGGCTACCTGCACCTGTACGACGTCGAGGCGTGCAAGCTCATCTACATGAACCGCATCTCGAGCGAGACGATCTTCGTGACGACCCCGCACGACGCGACCGGCGGCATCATGGGCGTGAACCGCAAGGGTCAGGTGCTCTGCGTGACCGTCGATGAGGCCAACCTTGTGCCCTACATCTGTGAGCAGCTCTCCGACTTCCAGCTCGCGCTCCGCATCGCCTCGCGCTGCAACTTGCCGGGGGTTGAGCAGCTCTTCATCCAGCAGTTCGCCGCTCTGATGCAGCAGGGCAACTACAAGGATGCAGCCAAGCTGGCGGCCGACTCGCCGAAGCAGATTCTGCGCACGTCCGACACGATCGCGCGCTTCCAGGCCGCGCCCCCGCCGCCAGGTGGCTCGCCACCCATCCTCACCTACTTCGGTATGCTGCTCGAGAAGGGCAAGCTCAACGCGATGGAGTCGCTCGAGCTCACTAAGCCCGTCATCCAGCAGGGCAAGCAGCAGCTGCTCCAGAAGTGGATCAGCGAGGACAAGCTTGAGTGCACTGAGCAGCTCGGCGACGCCGTCTCGATGGTCGACCAAAACCTCGCCCTCTCCGTCTACCTGCGCGGCCAGTGCTCGCCCAAGGTCATCCAGATGTTCATGTCGAAGGGCCAGTTCGACAAGATCTTGGTCTACTGCCAGAAGGTGAACTACACGCCCGACTGGGGCATCCTGCTCACGCACATGGTGCGCTTGAATCCGGGCAGCGCGCTCGAGTTTGCGCAGAAGGCCGCTGCCGGTGGCATCACGCTCGACTATGCTGTGGTCACCGACGTCTTCATGTCGCACAACTGCCTGCAGCAGGCCACCTCGTTCCTGCTCGACGTGCTCAAGGGCAACAAGCCCGAGGAGGGGGCGCTCCAGACGCGCCTGCTCGAGATGAACCTGATGGCGATGCCGCAGGTGGCCGACGCCATCATGGCCAACGAGATGTTCACGCACTACGACAAGGCTCGCATCGGCATGCTGTGCGAGAAGGCGGGCCTGCCCGCGCGAGCCCTGCAGCACTACGAGAACATCGATGACATCAAGCGTGCGCTCATGCGCACCGAGCTGATGCAACCTGACTTCATCGTCAAGTTCTTCGGCACGCAGTCCGTCGACAACTCGATCGAGTGCCTCAACCACATGCTCCGCACAAACATGCGCAAGAACCTACAGATCGTGGTGCAGGTGGCGCGCGAGTACTCGGAGCAGCTCACCCCGGCGAACCTCATTAAGATGTTCGAGACGTACAACTCGTGGGAGGGCCTCTTCTACTACCTGGGCGCGATCCTGCTCAAGACCGAGGACAAGGAGGTGCACTTTAAGTACATCCAGGCAGCCGCCAAGATCAACAACCTGCAGGAGGTCGAGCGCGTCTCCGTGGGCGGTGACATGGGCGGTGACATGGGCGGTGATATGGGCATGGGCATGGGCGGCGCCAGCGGCATGATGGGCGGTATGCCCGGCCCGATGGGCAGCGGCATGCCCTCGGCGCCGAACGCGGCGATCAACAGCGACGGCTTTGGCGACTTTGGCAGTGCGAGCATGGGTGGTGGCATGCCAATCGGCGGAGGAGGCGCACTGTCAGCAGGAATCTTCGGCGCGCCAGCCCCCGCCCCAGCTCCCGCACCTGCCCCCGTACCCGGCATGCTACCCGGCGACATGTTCGGAGCGGCCGCGCCCGCCGCGCCCGCGCCACCCTCCGTGGGCGGTGACATGGGCGGTGACATGGGCATGGGCATGGGCGGCGCCAGCGGCATGATGGGCGGCATGAGCATGATGGGCGGCGGCATGGGAGGCATGTCGGACAGCGGCATGACCGGTGCCATGGGCGGCACGACTCCGCATGCGTGGACCGAGAACGACTATCCCGATGATGGAACGAAAATCAATTGCCCCGCTAACGACAATTCAGGGCTGAAATCGGGCTCGAAGGCATGGTATAAGAAACCCGACGGCGCGCGCGTGATCTGTACCATCGTCAAGGTGTACTACGACGACCCCCCGCCCTACTACACGATCAATCTCGATGGGCAAGAACGCTCGACGGTGCGCGATAAGCTGAGGCCCTACCTTGAGGGCCAGAGCACGGCGCCGCAACCGCCGGCCGGCCAGGTGGGCGGCGGCATGGGTATGATGCCGCCGGCCGGCCAGATGGGCGTCGGCATGGCTGGTATGATGGGCGGTATGCCCGGCCCGATGGGCAGCGGCATGCCCTCGGCGCACCCCGCGGCGGCCAACGACGATGGCTTTGGCGACTTTGGCAGTGCGAGCATGGGTGGTGGCATGCCGAGCCAGATGGGCGGCGGCATGGTCGTCCGTGGCGATTGGAACGCAATCTACGCGGCATGCGGCTGGCCTGTGCCCGGCCCGATGGGCAGCGGCATGCCCTCGGCGCACCCCGCGGCGATCAACGACGATGGCTTCGGCGACTTTGTCAGTGCGAGCGGCGGAGGCGGCCTGTTCGGCGGCGACGACGACGACTACGACGACGGAGAGCGCGGGTCGCTGTTTGCCCCCCCGAAGCCAGCGGCGGCACCCAAGCCGACCACCGCGCCGCCCAAACCTCAAGGCGATATGTTTGGGGACGAGGACGATGAGGACAACGAGGACGATGAGGACGACGAGGACGGCGGACACTTCGTCGTCGCTCCGAAGCCCAAGGCCGCCGCCGCTGCCGCGCCTGCGCCGCCTCCCCCGAAGCCTGCCGCCAAAAAGGGCGGCGGTGGCGTCCTCTTTGGCGACGACGACGACGATGACGGCGGGCTCTTTGGCGGTGCGCCCAAGAAGCTTCCCGCTCCGAAGCCCGCGAGCAGCGGTCTGAAGGCCAAAGCCACTCCTCAGCCTGCCCCTTCAAATCTGCTCCTCGGCAATGTGACGCCGACGCCCTCTCAGCCTTCCCCTCCACCCCCTGCCCATGGGAGCAACTGGCTGGCTGCTCCATGGTCAAGCATCAATCGAACCGGCCTTGAAATGGGTCGGAATCCCATCTTCGGACTCCGAAAGGCCTCCAAAGGTGCGGCCAGCACGCCGACAGCTGCCAGCACGTCGACACTGCAAGTGGCAAGCACGCCGGCAGTGGTAAGCACGCCGGCAGTGGTAAGCACGCCGGCAGTGGTAAGCACGCCGGCAGCGGTCAGCACGCCGACCAAGAAGATGGAGGAAAAGTGGCAGCGCATCCTCAAGAAGTGCCAAATGAAGCCGGAGAACAAGTCCTGCTTCGATTGCATGGGCCGCGGAAATCTATATGTTGTGCTCAACTTCAACACCTTTGTGTGCACTACGTGCTCGGGCATTCACCTTGAGATGCAGCACAAGGTCAAATCGGTCGGGATGTCGATATTCACCACGGATGAGATCAAAGCCGTCGACGCCGGAGGCAACGACAAGGCCCAGAAGATGTGGATGGCCAAGTACGATGCGAGGGATGGCGCGGTCCCGGCAGAGGGGGAGGTTGAGAAGCTGCGCGCCTTCCTGAAGCGCAAGTACCAGGAGAAGCGCTGGTACTCTCAGTCGCCCGGCGCCACACCGGCAGTCCACCCATTTAGCGCTGTCTTGGGCAGCGTAGCGCCTAAACTTGTCGTCGGTGGGCCAATGCCGGCAGCGGGAAGCACACCGGCAGCGGCAGGTTCCCCAAGATCGCCCACAGGAGCAAGCACTTCGAGAGCGCCTGAACAGTCGCAAACAGTCCCAGCGCACGTGTGGATGTGGGAGGATGGTGCTGTTGGCAGCGGGGCGTGGCAGCTCTTCGACACCGCCTCGGAGGAGACGTTCAGAAACCATGAGGCGGGGGGTGCCCTGCGCTTCCGAATCGAAATCCGTGGGCAGGCGTACGACGTGGACCTGAGCCAATGCACGCAGCGGAATGTGCTAACAGGATTCGTGCGCAATCTCAAAAGACATGCACTGACTGATGTGGACAAGGACCTGCCGAGCCAGAGTCAGTTTCCAGGCAGCTATGGGCTTGCACCGCCATACTGGGCAGCACTTCTCCCCGCAGGCCAGCTTCCTGGGGCAGCTTCAACACAGGGTATAGGCCACGCTCCATATGTGCTGGGTGAGATCTTCTCCATGCCAAAGGGAGGGGTGTTCACGCCCAAGCCAATGCCCATCGAGCGGCACGTGACGCTGTGCGACTTCGTTCGGAGTATGATGCCTTTTCAGCTGCGTTCGCGTCTGCTCACAGTCTCGCACATTCGCAGCGAGGCCCGCTTTAACCTATACCAGGCGGCTCGCGACGCACTGATCTCACGCATTGGGAGAGCGCAGCTCAACGAGACCTGGCTCTGGCACGGCACTTCGTGCGACACGCTGGAGTCTATCGTGGCCAACGGCTTCGATCGCAACATGAACGAGCGGGGAATGTATGGCGTTGGATCCTACTTTTCAAATCAACTGGACTACTCTCTCAATGAGGCGTACGCGAAGCCTGACAACGAAGGATCGCAATGGGTACTGCTCGTGCGTGTCCTCGTGGGTCAGTCATGCGTTGGCAAGCAGGGCATGAGACAGCCTGCCAAGAAGCCTGGCGGAGGTGCAGTGCTCTATGAGAGCATGGTCGATTCGTTGCAGACGCCAAGCATCTTTGTGCTCTCAACTGGCAGCGACAACCACGCATACCCAGAGTTCTTGCTGCGGCTAAGGCTGCCCAAAAGGTAGTTCAGTACGGACGGCGGTGTACGGACTACGGTGTACGGACCGGACTACGGGTTATATGAATCGACGCGACGCGAGGTAAGCCGCTGACTACACCGTACAAAATATCGTCACTAATCCACCCAAGGGGGAATACTATGTGCTTCAGTACAGGAAGGGATTGTCTGGATTTGCACACAATCCTCGTACCCTGATTGCTGATTTCAAAAACAGAGTCGAGAGTGACGTCACGGCTGTGTATTTCTAGTACATGGGCGGGTGGCATGCATATTAAGCGCGACGCCGAGCATACGCAGACGGCAGAGCACTGCGGCACTCTAACCGCTCGAGGAAGAAAGTCCCCAAGTTTCAGCTTCATCAAGGTGAAAATCTCGCGGGAAGTTGGCAGCCGCAAACATAGTTTCGTCAAACACGTCAAGTCATTGTTGCGGAAGCGGCGGGGGTACAAGCCATAGTCCTCGCCAGAGGCCGCGCTCGCGCGGTGCGTGGCAATGTGCCGGGCGGCCTCGATGAACCCACGCACGCGGCGATAGCCCTTCATCAAATTGCACGTGCCGCAGCACGGGGCCACGTTGCTCAAGTGGAAAGGTCCCATGAACCCGCCGCGCGCTGGTCGTGCGAGGCCGTCGGGCCACACGCGCAGCCGCGTTAGCCCGTGACCTTCTGCTGGTGCCAGCGCGCCGCATGCAATGCACGGCAGCCGCATTAAGGCGGTTGCGACCGACTCCTGCATGGCGAATGCCATGCCTTGCTCAGTAGACAGACGCTGGTACTGCCGCAGCCGCGCTATCTGCGGCAGCACGCGAGAGCCAGACGATGACGGCGTGCCTCCGCTGCCGCCTCGTACTGCGAGCTGGTGCTTGTCCATCTGTCTTCGGCACTTGGCGCACCGCAGCATCGTTGATGGTGGCAGCTCGTCACCACCCGTCACAGCTGGCTTCATGAAGAATGCAGCGAGGCCAACCTGCTTCGTCGTGTCGGCCGTGCGCCGACACGCAAAGCAGAGTACTTCCACGCTGCCATCGGTGGCTTCGCGGGCTTGGCGCAGGCGCTTCTTAGAGTCCTTCGTGCTCATGACAGCCGCTTGATTTCCAGATCTCTTTCTTACGTTTTAAATTCCGGAGGTTTCGTCGAGAAAGTTCGGGTACCGTAGTCTGTCAGACAAATTAGGAAAGGGGAAGGGGGGAAAGGGGGGGGTCGGAAGAAAGCTGGGCGTTTTGAGGTCCTTACTCGGTGTCTGGAGGCGATCGAACACCCCGAAGCTGTTGCAAGTGGGCAGTAAGGGCAGGCCGCCCTCGTTGTGAAGCTCACAGGCAACCTTTGCACGTACTTTGCACGCGCACCCCGGGGCGTGGGGCACTCTCGCTTCAGGGGCGTGGGGCACTCTCGCTTCAAAGGGCTTGCCCGTGGTTTGGTTGTGCCATGCGTCCCCGAAACGCTTGTAGACATCGCACAGCCACGCTTCGCGCAGACCGCGTGGGGGACCCAACGGCTCCGTTTCCTCATCCGACTCCCATGATCACCCCAGCCCCTCGTCCAGCTGAGCATGATCGCCCCCTTCACCTTCCAGCAGGAACCCCGCGTTCCGCTCCTCGTCCCACAGCGCGTCCCACAGAAGCTCCCGTCGACATCGTACCGGACTTGGTAGCAGAGTGCGTCATCCCGGGTAGCGTCGTAGGCATCGGAGATGAAGAGGATCCTTCCACCTTCCGGCGGTTGGATTGAGGACAGGCGGCGGCTAAGCGGTGGCGGCCAAGGCGGTGGCGGCCGCCGCCACCGCGGCCGCGGCACTGGCGGCAAAATATGAGGTGTTAAATGAGGTGCCCCCTTCCCTGGATAGGCGGCGCCGGCGGCAAATGAGCCCCCTTCCCTGGATGCAGGCTCTCGACGATTTTGAACGGCCCAGTTGAACAGCAATGCATCGTAGCGCCAGCCGATCAACTTGGAGACGAAGCGAGGCGCTACCAACTTGGAGACGAAGCGAGCGCGGACCGAATCTGTACACTGTAGAAGCCCGGGCACGAGCACGTCTCCCGCCACAGCTCGCTCGAACGGTTGCCACCACCCACACGACCCCCTTGGCGTCAATTGCGGCCACCACGCCCAGAGCCCTCAAGTACCCGCCGCCACGGGCATACAGCTTGGCCCACACCACGCTGTCGTGCGTCTCCAAGATGAATTATGGGTCACGCTCAAGCCAGTGCATGATACCGGACAAGCCCTGTGGGGGCTGCATGGCCCCACAGTCACGAGGCTGCTGCAGAGCTACCTGTTGGCGACGGACAGTCACCTCGTCCACAGCCCTAGTTCCCACACGCCACAGGCTGGAGGCGAACCGTCTCCGCATACCGCATTCCATGCGATGACATATGCATCGAGCCACTCACCAAGCTGGTGGTACCAGACACGTGCTCCTTTAGCTAGGTCTGGGGAGGAGGGCTGATCTTGACAACGTGGGCATGGGAGGGACAAGAGGTGGCGGAGAAGGAGGTGGCGGTACTGGAGGCGGTGGCGACGGAGACATCGGGGTCGGAGGAGGGGGGAGAAGACGAATGCGCGCTTTCCATGACGAAGAAACGAGATTGCCAAGGTGTGAAAGAAATTGCAAATTCACGAGGTGTTCGCGGCCTTTGCTTAACTGATGCAAGCCGAATTTCCGCGGTTTGGGGGTCTACGTTCCGAGATCTGTCGATTGGCACCCTGCATAGTTGTGCATAGTCTCGCTACTAACGCGTACTAAACGATTGTAATCAAGCTGCCCCGCTGACGCGAGAGCACCCCCGTCGCCGTTACACCCCCGTCGACTACCCTCGCTGAGGGCCAAGGCGACAGCCTCCTCACCAGTGAAGTCTCTTGCTGCTGTGGGTCTGCATCCTGAGCTCGCCTAAGAGCTCGCCCGGCTCGCCCAAGTTTCAGCGTCATCAAGATGAAAATCTCGCGGGAAGTTGGCACCGCAAACATAGTTTCGTCAAATAGGAATTTCCGACGTCAAGTCATTTTTTCATCGCGATGATGCATCTCACGGCCCTCGTGCTCTTTCTGAGCGGCGTGGCGCACGGCCTTTCTGTGGTACCCCGTGGGAACATCGCGCTGTCCGTTTCGCAACGACTAGCGCCACACGTGCGTGCTACGATTGGTACGGCATTTGCTCCTCGTGGGAACGTCGCGATGTCCGTTGCTCCACGCATCACATCTCTGCGTGCTACGATCGGTGCGCAGCTCGCTTACGGCCAATATGGGACTGTGCATGCCGCCAGCGCCATCGTCGGAGACGCTGTGATCGATGCGGTCGCCAAGAGAGCGGAAGCGCGTGCCAGCCACGAGGGTGCCGATGCGCAGGCCGTCACGTACCTCGAGGTGGAGGCTGTGGTCAACACGCGCCTCGCAGCGGAGGTGCCCCCCGATCGGTACGGTGCCCTCTTCGCCAAGTACCTCGGGGAGGTGGAGCGCGATGGCGAGCGCTGGCTGCTCTGGCAGCGCGTGGGCAGACCGGACGGCGTAGCTCGGTCGCTCGCCGATTTTGGAGGTGACGCGAAGGGCCTGCAGGCAGCGACCGGGCTCACGCCGCGCGATGTGCTGCGTCAGCTGCTCGAGGCCGCGAGCGCTCTGCACGAGATCGGCTTCGTTCACCGTGACATCAAACCCGAGAACGTGCTCGTGGATGGCACCTCACTGCGCCTGATCGACATGGGCTCCTGCGCGCAACTCGAGGGCTGCCCTGCGCTCGAACGGGCAAGCGCATGCTTGGGGTACGACGCGAGCCGCTCGCCTTGCACGCCGGAGTACGCGGCGCCTGAGAAATTTGTGGACCCGTTGCACCCGTGGGCCTTCGACGTCTACTCGATCGCCATCACGCTCCTGAAGCTGTGTTGGCCGCTGCTGCGCGCACCCACCGATGGTGCGGTGTTGGGCACAGGGAGCGCTGTCGACGACACCAAGGGTGCCTTGGGGCTGACGCGGTTTCGTGAGCAGCTCGAGCGATCTGGGCACGACCTCGACGCATGGCTGCGCATCGGGCTGGGCGAGACCGCACTCGATCCTCTGCTAAGCGCCTCGCTCGACGCGCTGCCCGCAGGCGACGCGAGCTTGCTGGCTATGCTTCGGGCCATGCTGGTCTCGGAGGCGGCACGCCGGCCGTCGATCGACGCACTTCTGACCCATCCGTGCCTGTCGGGCAACGCGGCCGGCGGCGCCACCAACTCCGGGGCGTCCGCCTCTGGCAAGGAGGCGAAGCTCTTCTTCTCGCCCAGCGCACTCAATGTACAGCTCGAGGGGTTCGAACCCGACGGGTGTGTGTTGCCAGCTTGGGCGGTCGAGGAGCACCCGATCGCTCTGAGCGTGCGCCTGCAGCCTCCGCTCGGCCTTCTCCTTGGCGAGCTGCGCGCGGGTGGAGTGACGCTCGACGGCTTCGTGGACGGGCTCGCCTCTGCCGCGGCGCGTGAGGCGCTCCGCATAGGCGATCGTCTCGTACGCATCGAGCACACACCGGTGCGTCGTGCCTCCGTCGAGCAAATCAGCGCCCTCATAAGCGCGCGCAGCCGCGGCGGCAAGGATGTAGTCCTTCTCACGTTCGAGAGGGACTGCGGCGTCGAGACGGGGGACGAGTGCCCTTTGCCCACGGAAGCGGTGGAGACGCTTGAGAGCATGCTTGCATCTGGCGGCGCCTCGGCCCCCGACCGCTCGCCTGCGGCCACGGGTACCGCTGCGTCGCCCATTGTGGTGGCCGCGGGTGCCGCCTCCATCATCGGCGGCCGTTCGACACAGGAGGACACCACGATACTGACGATGCTCGAGGTGACGCCTCCGGGCTCCGCTTCTTCCACACGCTTCACGCTCGCCGGCGTCTTTGACGGCCATCGAGGGCCGCGGGCTTCCGCGCACGCCGCCGCCACGCTGCCCGCCGCTGTCAAAGAAGCACTGAGCCGCGGTGAGCCATCTCCCCTCGCAGTCGCCTGGCGCGCTACATGTGAGAGCTATCGACGCACGGGACATCAGGACGGCAGCACCGCGACGGTGGTGCTCGCCTCGGATGACGGGCGCTGCCAATTTCTCAACGTTGGCGACTCGCGAGCCCTGCTAGCTGCGCACGCGACGCCTGATGGCGCTCCATGCACAGTGGCCTTTGCGACCAAGGACCATAGCGCGAGTGACGAAGCCGAGATCGAGCGTATTCGAGAGGGCGGCGGCAACGTGGCATGCGGCCGCGGAGGCGTGATGCGCGTCGCCGTGGACTGTCCCGAGGGCAACTGGCTGGTCGCTGTGCCTCGTGCCCTTGGTGGCTCGCAGTGGGCTGACGCCGGTATTTGCGACACAGCCGATGTGACCACGCTGCGGCTCGACTCACGCCACGCCTTTATCTTGCTCGGTTCCGACGGCGTGTGGGGGCCGTTTGATGGCGTCGGTGGCGCCAGCGAGGGCGCCGAGCGCGTGGCCTGCTTGGTTGCAGAGGCACGGGCGACCTCACGCTCGCCGGCACCGAGTGCGGGCGAGGTGGCGGAGATGGTGGTGGCCCGCGCTGAAGGGAGTGGCGGGACAGATAATGCGAGTTGCGTCATTTTGTACCTTGCGTAGAGAGACCCACATGCCACAACGGCGCCGTGCCGCGCCGCTTCGGTAATCGAATAAGAATCGAATCGTATGGTATTTAAATACGATGCATGATACGATGACGTCTGGATGGAACCTACAATATTGACTTCCGACTTCATTACTTCAACTTCTTCAACTTCTTCCGTTCCGATACTTCTACTTTTCTACTTCTTCTTCTTCCCGCCTTTGCCTTTCTTTCCTCCGCCCTTCTTGCCACCCTTTTTGCCTTTCTTTCCGGGTGGAGGCCTCGGCAATTGGAATGCGAGGACTGGTGGCGCTAGCAAGGGGCCACGAAGGTTAACTGGTGGCCGATTGGTCAAGGAAGCCCCAGACATCCTGAGCTGTCGGCTCAGATTATGTAGAACTCGAGCTACTGACTCGTGACCTGGTTGCACCTCGAGTATCATTAGCTTGTGGCAATCACGGTAGAGCTGCACTGCCGTGGGGATATCACCCGTCGCTGAGGTGCAGACCGCGAGGTTGTTGAGTGCTTCGGCGAGTAGCAGTGCCGGGCATCCATGACTCGCTCGGCCTTCAAGCGCACGGGCGAAGAGAGCACCCGCCACCGCATATCGCCGAAGCTCGCAGCAGATCGAGCCTAGGCAGCATGCAATCTCAGCATGACAGAGAACGTCGCCTGGTTCCAGCAGAATCGCAATGAAGAATGCAGAACCTGCGTGGTGGAGGGCGCGGGCAAGTTGCCTACACGCAGAGCATGCTCTCGCCATCGAAAGCTCGAAGAAAATGGCCACCCTTGGAGGGTAGTACGGTGGCTCAAAGTCTGGTAGTGTGGAAGTGCTTATGGAAGCCATTGAGGACGACTTTGAGAGCTGTCCGTACTGAGGGGATGACTTAAGCAAGAGGACTCGAGCACAGTGCAGGGCAGCGAGCGCCCGGCCCAAATCGCCGTCTGCAGAGTAGAGCGACGCCTCGTGCACAAGCCTTGCAACCTCTGCAGGCAGAGGAGGAGCCTCGAGCTTCTGAAATAAGAGACGCGTAGCCTCAACCGGCACTGACGTGGCCGCGTCGGTGTTGGTAAGCGTTCGCGCGATGGTGGCGGTGAAAACGTTGCCCGCAACCCCGCTTGGAACGCTTGTGGTGACTGACATGCCGGCCACGTTGGCATACCCAGTCGGGGGGCTTCGCCAAGATGGAGGCCGCAGCAACGAGGGATAGCCAGAAGTACCCGCTGCCTCAGAGGCATTTAATATGGGCGCTTGCGACACGGGCATGTCGGACGCGGAAGCAGATAGAGCAACGGTAGTCCTGAGAAGCGCTCGAGGGCGTCGTGCCGGCAGTGATGGCGTGTAGTATGGCGCCATCACAGCAGTCAGGGGCGATGGCGTAGCCGACATTCGAGCCGCGGAAACATTGATAATGGACCTGGATGCTGTGGCAGCGTAGTTCGACGTCGTCGGCGCACTTGACGGCCTGCTGGAGACGTCTCCGTCCCCGCCCATGGGAGGAGTTGCTTGGGCCGCGACGGATACAGCCGGACCCCACAACCGTACGTCGTCTAGGTCGGCCAGGGCGATGAGAGCGTGTAGGCGACGCGCTAACTGCTCTTGCGAAAGACGCAAGCCCTCCATGCCAGAAGAGGGCATAAGAAGTGGCCGGGGTGGGAGAGGGAGGAGCACCGAAACTGCGCTGAGCCGCCGACCCATACAGAGAAGCCGACAGCGAACGGAGACTGGTTGCTCGAGGAGTAGTACCTTAGTCACCACGTGCACGAGAACCTGGTCCAGTGCGATGTGGGCAGGCCGATTGACGATAGCAGACTCAAGAAAGTTCGCTGTGCGCTCGGCGCTGTGGCCAAGTTCACCCCCGATACCCTTACTTGAGACCTCGGACTCGTTGTCGGACTGGTCCACCTCCATTGCTGTGGAGGTGTGGGACGTTGAGGGAGTCGATGGCGAGTATAGCCCAGTCCAGTTGCCGCTCTCCTTGACGGAGGGGACCCCATCCTCCTCGAAGCTTTGGCGTGTCATTATGGCTTTCGCTCCGTGTTGCGCCATTCGAAGTAGCACAGCAATTAATTGAACCAACGAGAGGGGCCGCCCACCCATCTGTGAAGCAAATTGCGAGGCCGTAGCTGCATCGCAACGGAGCGACTCGGCGAGCGCAAAATCCACGATGAGATTTTTGAGCGCGTGAGGCCCCACACCGCGTAACTCGGCCTCGAGCGCGTGCTGCCACGTGACATCTTGTTTGGAAAGGGCATCGCCATCTCTAGCGAAGCCTGGATAAAAGTCGGCATCCGCTGCAAGACTGCCAGTGTAAGTGGCCTCTCGAGGTGCGAGTGGCTCAGCATAAGCTTGGAAGATGATACTGAGCGACTCCGGATGCTGTTGCAGCATCATGGCGGCGACATTGCATACATCGATTGATGGCATACGGTCCCGGGCATTGGAGCGCACCGTCTTGAGGCCGAGACGAGAAGTAAGTGCGCTCAAGTGGGACATGATTACCTCGTCGACAAGCCGAGCGATCTCTGAGGCATCCCCACCCGTCACCTCCTCCTCCTCTTCCTCTGCAGGCGGAGAGGGCGACCTCATGCCCTGCGTTTGGGTTCCCGACTTGATCGGGGACGGTGGAGCTGGAGGTGGTGGTGATGCGGCGGTTCCGCTCGCAATAGAAGGCTTCGAAGTTTCGTGAATGTCGTCGGTGAGCTCATCAAGCTTGCTCGCAAGCACCGAGCGAGCACCAAGCATTCTGAGTGCAGACAGCAAGCCGTGCTCCTCGAGCACGGCGGGCGTATCCTTGGCATCATCTGCAAGAGAGGTCACTCCTCCGACAGCGCAAGCGTAGAAAGCTGCATCGTCTATCGAGTCGATGCCACTCTGTAGGCCGAGCTGCGTCTTAATTGCACGCCAGGAGGCGTGGCGCATCTCCATCTGTGCCACACTTGATGCGTCGTTGTGCCATCCAAAGGATGCATAATGGAGGAACGAATTGCGCAGTAGAAGCCGCAGGTCACTTGATGTCCCCGCCGCTGGCTGCAAAAAGGAGAGGAGCGTATCTTGGGCGAGTGCTGCACTCGGTTCGCTCGACAAAAAGGGCCTCCACACACCCTCTATGGCAGCCACCCTGTCCACGTCTGGTCGAGCACCGCACGCAAACCGAGCAAACGCCTCGAGGACCTCATCCGCGGTGACGCGCATACGGCTCGCTGAGGAGAAAGCGGACACTTGATTGCCGAGACACATGAGCTCAAGGACCTCGCATTTTGCGGGAGGCCGAGGTGCGGCGGTGGCCAATGCTTGAGCAGCGATTGCAGCCGTGCCGATGACTCGTTTCGAGGAGAGGTTTGGACTCAAAGATTCCACGATGAGCAGGATCTTGCGGACAGCAAAGAGCGGCGCAGTGCCGGCGTCGTCGCACATGGCAGCCAACACGCGCTTCACGCCACGGGCATACTTCTTTCTAAAGAGCTCCGTGGCACGGAACCCCGTAGAGTCAGAGTAGAGCTGCCCAGGCACGTCCAATGGCTCGCCGGCATCGATGAGACGGCCAACCTCTTTATTGATTGCTCCGACAAGCACAGCGAGTCGCTCCGCGAGTGAGTTTACAGGAATCCCGGTAAACATGCGATCTCTGCCATATTGGACGGCCACCTGCACGCACGTCGTGCGCGTGGACGCAATCTTCGCCAAGCCAAGCGCGAGGTCCGCAACACTCAGCTTACGCAGAGGCGGCGGCGCTGGCTTTTTGCGGCCTGTGGGCACAGGGTTGACATCACGAGAGAGCTCCGCAAGGGTGGCAAGCTGTGTCAAGCCTACAATGGCGGCGATGCGCCAGAACTGGCAGAGTGTCATGGTCATTCCATTTTGGTACGCGAGCGAGTGGTCCCAGAACGTGCTCAACGTGGCACAGTTTCGGTGCATTTGACGGATGGCTTTGTCGCCGGCCTCGTCAAGGTACTTTTGAACCTCTTTCACAGCCATCCAGTGCTCTGTCACACTAGCATCGAGCAGCTCGGTGATGTCGACAGCATCGAGCAGCCGGTCGTCTTCTGACGAGGTCATGGCCGACACGCCCGCGCTGCTCACAGGGAGCGGAAAAATTGTGTAACGGCGATCCCCTTTTCAGTACCGGTACCGGTATAGTAGTTCAACCAAAAATGGTACTGTACAGCGCCCGTGTGTGTTCCCGGCTCCCCCCGATGCCTTTTTACCAGGTAGACAACGCAGGGGGAGCCTGGACACACGCGCTTCACACTCACGCGGACGAGATCAACGACGACGGCAACGGTCCGACTTCACGGACGCCGGCGCGGCGCGCGCGCAAGCAGCTACCGCGTTACCGCGTTACCGCGTTACCGCGTTACCGCGGGACCCCCCGACCCCGGCCAACCCTCGCGTCGGCTACGGCACTCGCGGCCGGCGACTCTCAGAGGCCACCGACACCGGCAAGAGCTAGGCAAGAGCACGACCGGCGCCCGTGCACATTTCCGCCGCGCGCCGGTGAGCGCTCACAAGGCTCATGTGTGAACAACCGCAACGCCGAGCACATGCCTGGAACGTCAACGTGGAAGTGGTACAGAACAGTACTGTTTATGTGAGTGTGCTCTCTCGGCGTGTCGCGCTGCGCGTTTCTAACCCGGACCCACGAAATTTGTGAGGAAGGAAACCACGGCTATAGAGGTTAGAGCCGCATCAGTCCTGGGGCTATGTGCGCCCCCAGCCATCCCGCCTGGTCCCACCGTGCTGGTCTCACCCCATCCTGGCAGTGTCCTGATCCAGCGCCGGGGGGCGGTGGGGTTGGGGGCTGTGGGGTAGGGTTTCGTCACGGGTTTCGGCCGGCTGCTGCTGCTGCTGCGAGGGCAGCCCCGTAGCTAGAGGCGGCGGCGATGAGCCTCTCCTCTTCGCCTGGCAGAAGGTCGCGCCGCGCCTCGTTGTTGAAGCACGTTCGCCCCTCATTGCACGAGGTTTCCGAATACAGATGATTGGCGTAGACGGCGGAGGCCTCATCGCCACCGTAGTTGGTCGGCCGACGCAGAAAACTCTCACGCCCATGGTACCGATCCTCCACTTGCGCGCCTAGCTCGAGCAACCACTTGTTGAGGCTGCAGCCGCGGCAAAAGTGCTTGCGACAGCGCGCCTGCACGCACTGCATGTGGTCGCATGCATTCGTGTGGATGACTGGCGTCTGGCAGAACGGGCAGCGCGTGAGCTTCTTGGACTGCTTGAGGACGGTGACGAACTGCGAGAGCTGGGCGTCCACATCCACGTGCGCCCTCGCATCCTCGTACTGCTGGCGCAGCCGCTCGATACAGCGCTTGATCGCATTGAGCTTCTCTCTCGCGCGCATGCACCGGGAGCACGTCGCCGGCGGCACTGCGAGCTGCACGCCCTCATGCAGCGCGCGGCAGGCGCCCTCGAGCGCCTGCTCGACAAGCTGAGCGTGCGCGCACCGTGCACCCGTCTCCAGGTCAGGCACCACAGCTAGCCGTGCGAGGGTCCTCCCGTCGTCCAATCGAAGCCCTTCTAAGCACCGATGGAGTGGCCGACGGCCTGCAGGAGCGGCCCCAAAGCCGCCTTGCGCCTCGATGACTTTGTGGGCCACGTCGAAGTACCTTCGTTCTGTCTGCGCGAGCTCGCGCACGCGCGGGTCGCGCGCCTCGAGCTCGCGCATCTCGGCCTCGCCCAGATTGAGCCGAGATCGCATCTCGGCGTATTCTCGATCCGTTGGTTCGGGCAGCGCTTCGCTCAGGTCGATCTCCTCTTCAAACGTGAGGCCATCGCACTGGCGCACCTGTGATCAGAGGTCAATCAGCGGCAACCAGCGGCAATGAGAGCAGCACTCAGCGGCACTCAGCGGCACGCGCGCTCAGACGCAATCAGACGCAATCAGACGCAATCAGAGGTCCTCGCACTCACGCACCGACACCCCAGGCTCGTTGCGCAGCAGCACTGCCTGCCCTGTCTCCCCCGTTCCATCGAGCCGTTTCGTCATGAGCAGCAGCGCTCGCTCGCACCCGCGGAGGGCCACCCTAGCATTGAGGAGCGCCAGGTCCGTATCTGAGCCTTCGGCCTCGTTCGCCTCAGCGCCGGCGTCCGAGAGCAGCTGATACTTGGAGAGAAGAGTCTGCAGACCACGGACGACCTCCATCGAGGCCGGGGCGCGGCAGCCGTCACACTGCAACCCGCGGCATTGTTGCGGCCCACCTCGCGAGTGCAAAAAGTTTCGGCGGCCGAGGAGCTGATACCTGATGAGGAAAGACATCAGTAAGTCATCAGAGGCCATCAGAGGCCATCAAATGTCATCGGTGGCCATCAGAGGCCATCGTACGTCTTCGCGGCGCAGCTCCTACAAAAAATGAATCCACACCGGCCGCTGCACAGGCTAACGGTGTTGGCTGCGATCACATCGTCCCAGCAGTTGCCACACGTTTCGGTCGTCAGCGTGTTATCGCCGCGAGCGAGTAACTGGCGCGTCTTGATGGCGGCCTCCAGCTTGATTACCTGATGAGGGAGGCCATCAAGGAGGCCATCAAGGAGGCCATCAAGGAGGCCATTAAGGAGGCCATCAAGTGCAACCAAGAGGCATCAAGAGCAATCAAGCTCGAGCTGTGATTACCGCCTCATCTTTGACGTATGCGGGGAGCACGAAAAAGCGCGCCAGATTGCGCCGTCGCTCACGGTCCCAGCGATCCAAACGCTGTGGGGAACGGTGCTCATCGGCGTGCTGCGCCTCGCGCGCTTGACGAAACACGAGGGCGTCGTTCTCGAGCAGCTCGATCTCCTCCATCAGGGTGTCAAGCACCGTGTCATATGCGGCCTGGAGGGACGCGTCGTCCCGGCGTAGCTCCTCGAGCAGCCGCGCGCGCACCTGATGAGGGAGGCACTCATACGTCATCAGACGTCATCAGAGGTCCCTCAGGGGACCTCAAAGCTCCGAGCAGCCGCGCGCGGCGGCGGCGGCGCACATTGCCCATGTCGACGATGCAATCGGGTGCAATCAGATGCAATCGTATGCAATCAGCATGTAAGAGCGCGGCGGCGGCGGCGCACGTTGCCCATGTTGAGGAACCTGGCCACCTTGGAATCCACGGAGCGCTCGTAGAAGGTCTTCATGTAAGAGCGCAGGCGGTCCTCATACGAGATCAGCCGATTGTCGTACCTGCCGAGGCAATCGTGTGCAATCAGATGCAATCAGATGCAATCAGCATGTAAGAGCGCAGACGGTCCTATTACGAAATCCGCCGCTGGTCATCGTACCTGCTAATCTCTGCCACAAAGACCTGTCGCTCGCGCTTGCGCGCAGCGTGGTTCGGAGCGACAGGAAAGAACCAATGGTGGCCCGATCGCATTCGGTAGACGAAGGAGCCATCGGGGTGGTCTGGCTGCAGCATGGCAAGCGTCGTGTCGGGCGGCACGGGCAGCGTCTCGAAGGGCTTCATCCACGCGAAGTGAGTCGCGCCCTCATCATGGAGCACTCTTAGCGTGATGGGATGCATGCGACCCTGCCGCTCAAGCTCCGCAATCCACCACTCAGGCGCAGGCCGCCCCATGAGGAAGCCGAGCCCGTCCTCGTCATCAAAGGCCCCCGTAGGGGTGAGTGACGTCAATTGCAGCACCTCATTATCAGCGCTCACGTAGACGAAACCGCCCGAGCGCAGGAATGCATGCAAAGCTGGCTCGACCGCGCTGTACACGGTGCGTGCCTCCTCAAGCGCCGGACCTGAGGGGAATGCTCTCGATCGGAGACCATCAGAGGCCATCAGAGGCCATCAGAGGCCATCAGAGGCAATCGGAGGCCATCGGAGGCCATCGGAGGCCATCGGAGGCCATCTCGCACCTGTAGGGATTCTTTCCATGCGAGCTCTCACAGCGCGCAGCACGCCTTCACACGTCCACTCGCCCGCCGAGGCCGCCGCGGCCAGGGCGGCAGCAATCCGTTCCTCCTCCAAATCTTTGAAGAAGAATGGGGAGGAAGAGTTCCGTTGGGAGCGAGCCAAGAGCGCCGTGTCGAGCTCGTCCAGCGGGTACACAAATGCAAAGCGACGCGCCGAGATTGGGATGCCCATCACGGCGCGCTCGGCCTCGCTCAAGGTCACGAGCGACAAGGGCGACACAGCCAAAGGCACCTTGGCCTCATCGAGGCTAATCGAGAGAGTAAGCGCCGCACTGAGCGCCGCACCGCCCGCCGCAGCACCCGCGCCTGCGCCCGTGCCGCTCGCCGCCGCAGCGCCCGTGCTGCCCGCCGCAGCACCCGAGCTGCTCGCCGCAGCGCCCGCGCTGCCCGCCGCAGCGCGTGCGCTCGTTGGCGCGTCCTCGAGCACAAACCGGTAGAGCAGGTGTCCGAAAGTCTCGAGGGCACTGCGTACCTGTGGGGAGAGAGGGCGCCGTGGTGAGCACTTGCATGCCGGGCCGTGGAGCCATCGGGGGCGCGTGCCTGGAGGGTTTGAAAGGGGCCCACGTTGACTGGGAAGTGGTTGAGGTTGTCGAGCAGGTGGGCCTGGAAGTAGTCGAACTGAGCAAGCGGCGTGTTGCTGAAGACGCGCTCGATGACCACGTCATCAGAGAGCGCAAGCGCCGTCTCGAGCGTCGTCTTCGACGAGGCGAACTGTTTGCATGTAAAGTCGTGGAAGACGACAAACCCTCCAGCACGCATCTTGAGGTCAATCACGCGCTCCTGGCCGTTGGCATCGCGCACCGTCGGCGAGGGTAGGTCGTCACGGTTCAGCCAGGCCGTTGCGACGGGCCGGCCCGCGGCCTCTGAGCGCACCGGATCGAAGCGTACGCGCCTCGCGAGCTTGCCTCGGAGCACGCCGCTCAGCTGGTTAGGACGGGCAGGGTCGAGCTCGTACCTGATGAGGGAGGCCGTCAGAGGCCATCAGAGGCAAGCGCACGGCCATTCACACGGCCATTCACACGGCCATTCACACGGCCATTCACACGGCCATCAGATGCAATCATGCGGCAATCCGAGGCCCGCAGCATACGCTCCATAGAAGACGCTCGCCCTGTCGTCCGATGCATGCAAGGGCATCGGCGCAGAGAACTCCATGTGCTGCTCGCCACTCAAGTTGAAACTCGCCACTCGCTCGTCCATCTCTAGCTCAGACAGCTCATCCTGCGCAACGCGGCGGGGCCGATCGGTCGGTGGCGACGCTCGGTAGGTTGCCATGGCCGCCTGCGCCTCTGACGGGTAGTCAGTGAGCACTGCGCAGTGGACCATATTCGGTGGATCCGCGCCGTCGAAGAAAGCGAAGCCGCCGAGCTTCAGGAACTTCTGAGCAAGCTCCTTTTCGAGAATCGATCTGAGCAGCTGCTCGTCGATGCTCGCGGCGAGCGGCTCGGCGCCAACGTTCAGGTACGACGAATTGCCTAATGCGGCATTGCCACTCATCAACGAGGGCGCGGGGCGCGCATAGGGGCCGGCGGCGCCTGCGGCGATGAAAGACGCTCGGAACAGAATAAGAGACCCATGGGTGAGCAGTAGGCGATTAACGACACTCTGAAGGCAGTCGGAGGCATTTAACGACGCTCACCCGCATAATCGACAGCCAGCGGAAGCACGGTCTCTGAACGCTCGTAGTTGAGCACGCTCATGTAGTCGCCTTCCGGCGACGTGTACCTGTGGGGACACGACGCTTTGGTGAGCACTTGCATGCAAGGCAGGTCGTCAGTGGCGAACTCGCAGTCGCCCTCCGGCGCCGTGTACCGTGCGATGACCTTCTGGCGGCCCTCGATGCTGTCGAAGCTCGGATGCTTCGAGAGCATGCGTCTCAAGAACGTCATCACGTGAGCCTCGTCGGCGGCAGGGTACACATTCGTAGGCGGCTTCGCGGCAGCATTGCCCGTCTCGCGCGCCAGCGTGCCGCGCGCGATGCTCTCAACAGCGGTGAAGAAGAAGCGACGCAGCTGCAACGTCTTCTGCTCGGTGGTAGCCACGCCACCACGAAGGTCGTAAGTCTCCTGTAACCGAAGCACGTCCAGCGCGTTGCAGTGGTCGAGGTCGGAGTAGAAGTCCCACATGCGTGTCGCCTTCAGCTGCACCATCTTGGGCGTGTCAGCCTCTACACGAGACGCCACGGAGCTGCCCGACCCCTGTCGCATCTCCGTGTAGGTCGCTCGGGTCACCAGCGCAGGCACCGTCGCCTGCGCCTGCGACAGAAACTTGGCGTCACGTGCGTAGGTCTGGAGGACGATGTTCTTATTTGGGTAGACGAAGGCTACACGTACGGCGGTCTGAGGCACCCCGTTGAGAGCCTTCTGCTCCTTGGTCATGTCCAGCGGCGCGAGTGGTGCGAGTCTGAGCACCGAATGCGCCGCCCGCTGAGGTGATGGCGGCATCGATTTGTCAGGAACACGCGCTTCCGGTGCGACGACGGTTCGTCGGCTGGACGCATCGGGCGCGCTGTTCTTATTCTCGCCGTAGTAGTGCCCATGCTCCATGGCCACGACGCCAAAGACCTCCGCCGCCGGGCGCAGCACTTCGGCCCTCTCGATCGGCACCGCGTCGCCGCCACCGACAGAGCTCACTTTGATCCCGAGACCAACGCGAGCCTGCTGCCGCATGAGCGCCGCGCGCTCCTCAGCCGGATCGGCGGCGCGAAAGGAGAGCTCGCCCACACGCGCCTTCTCTGCCTCTTGCAGCTCGTGCATGTGCGGATTCAGGCAGTAGAAGACCCGCCTCTCGGCCGGCCACGCCGGATTGGCCGGGTTCTCGTAGTCCTCGGCCTTCTTGCCTAAAATGGGCCACTCGATGATGCCGTCGGACTCGAGATCCACTTTGAAATTGAGCTGGCCGATCTTGGAGAGGAAGTTGGCCGACGTTCCCGACGGCATGCCGCCAGCTCGCTCGAGGGTGCGCAAATGCTCCGCCTGCCTACGGTACTGAGTGCGCATCCACTCCGTGGTTTCGCGCGGCTGCGTGTTGAGTGCGATCACAAACTTTGGCGCGATGCCTTGCAGCCACATCTTTTTCGTGCCCGCCTTCGGCTCGCTTTCTCTGGGAGAAGGCATAGCTGTGCTCTTTCGGCTTGACAAGCGCCTCGCGCGCGGGCGCGGACCAATTTCCGAGCGTGGGCCCCATGTGTTGCGCCTGTGAATGTTAACACGACAGACGCGACAACCGGTGCTACGGCACTGTGTGAACGTTAACACGACACGAGACGCGAAACCGGTGCTACGGCACTGTTACATGTACCGCCTGTGAAAATATACTGATCTCGCGAAATGTACTGAACGCTAATGAAACGCTTATTCGTGTACTGTAATTACCTCCCCCATTGCAGATGCTCTCATTTCTTGCCAAACCGGTAGATTCACAGATGATCTTTCACAGATTGCGCAAAGGATCGGAACGTCGCCTCCCAACCGCGTCCTTCTCAACAGCGCGAGCTCTTCGAGGCAGCACCGCAGCCGCCGCACCGCACCGCAATGGGCCTCGCGCAGGAAAATGCCTCCCTCGACGACGGGGACGACACCAACCTCGACGGCATCGACGACGCCGTTGCAGTGGCGGCGCAAGCGGCTCGGGCAGCGGAGGCGGAGGCGAAGTCGGCAGGGGAGCAACTTGCGGGGATGTTGCGCGTCCGGGGCGGCATGGGTGCGGGTGCCTCGGCTTTGACTGGCGAGAGCCCAGACGCGGACATCAAGGCCGCCTATGAAGGTGCATCAGCGCAGGAGCGGTCGGTGTTCCTCGTCAAAGTGGGCGAACAAGAAAAGAGGAAGCTCGTGAGTCTCGGCCTTGTTGTGCCGGAGGCAGCTCCATCTGGGCTGACGCCGGGTGCTTCATCTCCATCCGAGAGCCCGACGCTAGGTCAGCTGAGCGTGCCGCCCAATGCCTTGGAGGACGGGGACGACACCAACCTCGACGACATCGACGACGACGACGACGCTGTGCGGCCCACCAAGGCCATGGGCGCACCGCCCGAGATCATTCGCGTCCTTTCGGGACTGGACGACCGGCTCGCCGACGCGCTCCGCGCCGGCGACATAAAGCTGCTGAGCGTCTCGTGGCTGCGGCGGCTGCGGCGGCAGCCAAACAAGAGGCGGCTGAAGCGGCGGCAGGAGCTCGAGGCGCTGTTCCTCGCATCGGGCAAAAAGTCGCCCTTCCTCTCGGCTGAGGAGGCCATCGCGCTGCTCCGGCGCGGCAACCGCGGCGTGGGCGCGCTCACCCACGGCTGGCTGTCACCCGGCGAGTGCGACCCAAACGGCGCTCGCCTGGACATGGTGCTTGCCGCCCTCGAGGAGCACCCGCAGATCGAGGGCATCTTCTGGGACTATGCCTCGCTCTTCCAGAACCTGCCCGACCGCGATCGCACGCCCGACGAGAGTGCCGCCTTCAAGCGCGCGATCATGGTCATGGCCGACGTGTACGCCTCTGCCGTTGGCACCACCGTGCTGCAGTCGCGCGAGATCCCGCCCCGGCCGGAGGCATTCGACGGTGCGTTGTGCCTTTTCGGGCTGAAGGCCACGAAGGGGGAGGCCGCCGTCCGCGAAACGCTCGGCTGCTTTGGTGCCATCGTCGCATTCGAGCATACGCGCAACCCGCCCGTCGTGCGCTTCGCGTCGCACGAGGCGGCGCTCGCCGCCAAGCGCGCGGGGCCGTGGCCCGAGCTGTGCGACGGCATCGACACGCTGTACAACGAGCGTCCGTATGACGAGCGCGGCTGGTGCGTCTTTGAGGATGCCGTGAGCCACGAGCTGCTCGCGCGGCTGGGCGCGGTGCCGCGCGTGCGGGAGGCGCTCGACGCGCTTCCGTCCAAGGTGCTCGTGCTGCGCAGCGGCCGCCCCACAGAGCCGTGCGTGGCGCCGATCGGCGAGCTGGCCGATCGTGTCGAGCGGGTCGTCGCCCGCATTGCTGGCGCCACCTTCACCGGCAAAGGCGATAAGGACACAGTGCCCGCCCTATACCGTGAGTACGTCACGCGCATCGTCGGTGTGGTGCAGCCTGTGCTCGCCCTCGCCGCCGAGGCGGCCGCCGGCTCGCAGGTGGTGCTGGCGCTGCCGCCGATGCCCGTCGACACCGGATTCGCGTCGATGCGCGCGTGGCACCTCGACTGTCTGCGCGCGCAGCACGCGTCCATCCCCGACGCCCTCTCCGGCCAGCAGCTCAGCACGCTCACGGAGTGCGTGCCCATTGGCGTGGAGGGGCACGATGCCGACGGCAAGCCGCTCGCCGTGCGCGACGCACGCTCGCTGTGTGCGTGGCTGCACGACCTCCGCTCCAGCGCACGCACGTGCGCGCTGCTCACCGCTGGCCCGGCGGCGGGCAAGACGTGGCTCATGTCGCAGCTCATCATGCACGCGCTGGGGCAAGGCGACGGGCGCGCCGAGGACGGCGGGCGCGAGCCGCTCGTGCCCGTGCTCGTGCGCGCCGAGCAGCTCCAGAAGCGGCTCGCCGAGCAAGGGGCAGCCTTCGACGCGGCGACCGATTGGGTCGACGCCGACCTCAAGCTCACGTGCGCGCCGCCGCACTATGCGATGCTGCGCGCGGCGATGCACGAGCGGCGCGTGCTGCTGCTGCTCGACGGGCTCGACGAGGCGGGCGCCCAACGGGCGCGCATCGAGAAGCACGTCGCTGAGGTGCTCGCGCCCAAGGGGTTTGTGATCCTGTGCACCTCGCGCCCGGCCGGCCTGGACGAGGCGGGCTTCGCCGGGTTCCACAGGCTGACCCTCGCGCCGCTGACCGACGCGCAGCAGGAGGCCTTTCTCGCCACGCGGCTCGGCGACGAGCGGGCGTCCGCGCTCAAGTCCTACCTGCGCGACAAGGTGCCGCTCGACGCCGGCGGCGAGGCGGGCACGAGGCGCCGCGTCACCGCCAACCCCCTCATGCTCTTGATGGTGTGCTCCATTGCGCAGCTGCGCGTCGGCATCGACATGCCGACTACCACCGCCGAGCTGTACGAGGTGGCGGCCGGCGCGATGCTCAAACAACGGTCGGGCGCCGCCGTGCCGGACGACGCGCGCGCGCTGCTGCAAGCCACCTTCTTCGAGGCGCACGCCGCCGAGCAGCGCATCATCACCGAGGCACAACTCGGCGCCGCCACCGCGCGCATCGGCGCGCGCATCGGCATGGCCGCCGCCCAGCGCGCGGCCGACGAGCTGCGCGCCCTGGTGGCGCGAGACGGGCTGCCGCTCGTGCGCCTGCTCGAGGCGAAGCCGCTGCAGATGCAGGCCTTCCACCTCTCCTTCCAGGAGTACTATGCGATGCTCGCCATCGGCGATGGCGGCGTGCCGCTGCCGTCGTTTGCGTGGGGCGTGTGGTGGACGAACGCCGTTCTCATGGGCGTGCAGGCGGGTGGCGCGGCGTTTGGCGACGCGTTCGTCAAGGCGGCGCAGCTGCCGGTAGCCGAGGCGGCGGCCGTGCCAGCCCAGGAGGCGTGGCGGCTGCACGTGCTCGCCACGCTCGTGCGCAAGGGACTGCCTGCCGCGTGGCTGCCCACGGCGCTCGAGGCGGCCAAGGGCGTGGCGATCGAGGCGGCGCGCGAGGCGGGGAAGCTGGCTGCTGCAGACGCGCTCGTCGTGGGCAAGAGAGTGCTCGCCCGCGACGGGAACTTCTGGACGCCGGCCGTGGTCGCACGCGTGGAGGGCGACGCGGTGGACGTCAAGATCATGGGGTGGGACGAGAAGAAGGGCCTGCCGCGCACCAAGGCGCTCGTCGTTGCGTCCGACGGCGCGGGCGCGCTCCTCCGTCTCGCCGCAGGGGCGGGCGACGCGGCGCTCGTCGAGGCGCTGCTCGACACGGGTGTCAACCCGCTCGTCACGGACGAGCGCGCCAACACGCCGCTGCACCGCGCCGCCGCCGGCGGGCACGTGGCCATCTGCCGTGCGCTCGTCGCAAAGGGCGCCGACAAGGAGGAGAACAACACGCAGCTCCAGTCCGCAGTCGGAGCAGCACGGAACGCCAAGCAGCACGCCGTCGTCCGCCTCTTTGTGCCGACGCTCTCGGACCACGAGTTCACCGACGAGGCGTGCACGCGCACGGAGCGGCTGCGCGCCGCCGCGACGGGGGACCTGGCAACCCTCGCACGCACGCAGGACGCGGGGAGGATGACGGCGCTCATGGTCGCGTCCCGCCGCAAGCAACTCGCGGCCGTCGCCAAGCTGCTGGCATCCTCAAACGCCTCCACGCTGAATGCGCAGAGCGCCGAGGGCTGCACCGCGCTCTACCTCGCCGCGGAGGAGGGCGCCGAGCCGATCGTGCAGCAGCTCCTCACTCGAGGGGCGGATGCGGCGCTCGCCGATTCCGACGGTGGCACTCCACTCATGCTGGCGAGCCGTTTTGGACACGAGCGCTGCCTTCACGTCCTGCTCGAGGCGATGGCGGACCCAAATAAGGCAATGTCTGACGGCAGGACCGCCTTGACGTTCGCTGCCCAAAATGGCCAGCACGAGCAGGTTGCTTTCGTCCTGCTCAAGGCAAAGGCGGACCCAAATCAGGCACAGTCCAACGGCATGACCGCCTTGATGTTCGCTGCTCTAAATGGCCACGAGCAGGTTGCTCTCGTCCTGCTCGAGGCAAAGGCGGACCCAAATATGGCAAGGTCCGGCGGCGTGACCACCTTGATGTGTGCTGCCCTAAATGGCCATGAGCAGGTTGCTTTCGTCCTGCTCGAGGCAAAGGCGGACCCAAATATGACAGATTCCGTCGGCACGACCACCTTGATGTGTGCTGCCCTAAATGGCCACGAGCAGGTTGCTTTCGTCCTGCTCAAGGCAAAGGCGGACCCAAATAAGGCAATGTCTGACGGCATGACCGCCTTGGGTTTCGCTGCCCAAAATGGCCACAAGCAGGTTGCTCTCGTCCTGCTCGAGGCAAAGGCGGACCCAAATCAGGCAAGGTCCAACGGCTCGACCACCTTGATGTGCGCTGCCCTAAATGGCCACGAGCAGGTTGCTTTCGTCCTGCTCGAGGCAAAGGCGGACCCAAATCAGGCACAGCCCGACGGGAGGACCGCCTTGATGTTTGCTGCTCTAAATGGCCACGAGCAGGTTGCTCTCGTCCTGCTCAAGGCAAAGGCGGACCCAAATAAGGCAATGTCTGACGGCACGACTGCCTTGGGTTTCGCTGCCCAAAATGGCCACAAGCAGGTTGCTCTCGTCCTGCTCGAGGCAAAGGCGGACCCAAATCAGGCAAGGTCCAACGGCTCGACCACCTTGATGTGCGCTGCCCTAAATGGCCACGAGCAGGTTGCTTTCGTCCTGCTCGAGGCAAAGGCGGACCCAAATCAGGCAAGGTCCGACGGCGTGACCGCCTTGATCATCGCTGCCCAAAATGGCCACGAGCAGGTTGCTTTCGTCCTGCTCGAGGCAAAGGCGGACCCAAATAGGGCAATGTCTTCCGGCATGACCGCCTTGATGTTCGCTGCTCTAAATGGCCACGAGCAGGTTGCTCTTGTCCTGCTCGAGGCGGGAGCTGACCGGAACAAGGAGCTTTCTGGTCTCAGCGGCTGGAATGCTCTGAAACTTGCGGAGAGGGGTGGACATTCTGCTGTCTGTGATTTACTGAGGCAAAGGCGGACCAAAATGAGGCAAAGTAACACTCGAGGCAAAGGCGGACCCAAATAGGGCATTGTCCGACGGGAGGACCGCCTTGATGTTCGCTGCTCTAAATGGCCACGAGCAGGTTGCTCGCGTCCTGCTTGAGGCGGGCGCCGTGGTGAGCGCTCAGAACAACGATGGCGTCACCGCCTTGATATGGGCTGCCCCAAATGGCCATGAGCGGTGCGCCCTTGTCCTGCTAGAGGCAAAGGCGGACCCAATTAAGGCAAGGTCCGACGGCATGACCGCCTTGATGTTCGCTGCCCAAAATGGCCACAACCCAAGGCAGGAGCTGACCGGAATCAGACCAGAACAAGGAGCTTCCTGTGCGGCGTCTCTCCTCTAATTCTCCTCTTGCATGTGTTGTATCTGTTGATCCGATGCCGCGCCATGTGCCGCGCATCGCGCTGTGCCGGCGGAGGTGCGAACGACGGTGTGACCGTGAAGATGCATTTTGAGGGGCGGATCAATTGGGCGGATAGGCCCGGTCACCGTGTGAAGCGCCGTGTAGGGCGCAAGGTCGCTCAGTCAAGTCAAGTCAAGCCCTCTTGAGGATTCTTGAGGATTCATCAGTCCAGGCTGAGGCTCCAGCCGCCTTCCGTTCTTCAGACTTCACACATCCTGTAAGAAGTACGAGGGATTGTTTTCCAATACGTTCAGCCTCTGTCTCGTGTCTCCGTCTGTCATCATTTCCATGTCGGTGGTTGTGAGTGAGAGTGAGTGAGTTATTGAGACACAGACACACCGATCACCTTGGAACAATACGGGGTACGGGTCGAGATATCCACTAAGACACATAGGATATCCCATGGCAGCACACGCAGCTCCCTCAACGGATGCTCGTGGCCATGTGGTTCGAATCTAACGATTCATGTTCGGGTGTCGATATGCCCTCTCTATATGCTACATTTCTATATGCCCGCACACCACTGCCCGGCGAAACTGCCAACCCCCTCTTGGGAGGAACAGACGCATGTATCGGATATGCAGCGGCGTGGGCCCCTTACGGGGAGCATGGGAGAATCACATGACCGGACTACGACACACAGGTGGGCCACTGGGTCAGCCCGTTGAGGCTTCCCCTTTCCTGTTGCCCGTGTCGTTGCCCCCCTGTCGTTCGGTTGCGTTTTGTTGGCCCGCCGGCCGCGAGATCGGGGTCGCCGCCCCGGTTCCGAAGAGCCGGGCGAACGAGTAGGTGTCTTGCGGTGACCCCCTCTCGAGTACTCGGCAGCCCGTTAAGGCTTATCCATCAGAAACGCTGCATTTGGTGATCACCTCGCCGATCAGAAAGAGCGTCTCGGTCTCGTGCTTCTGGGCTCATGTGTTACCCTTTGCACCAAGAAGTTGGTCCCGCACGAGCACACCGAGCGGGCTAGGGCTGAGCCACGCAAGAGGCCTTAAACCTGTCGAGGGCCGACCTTCAGCGCGTTCTCATGGGCGTGCAGGCGGGTGGCGCGGCGTTTGGCGACGCGTTCGTCAAGGCGGCGCAGCTGCCGGCGGCCGAGGCGGCGGCCGTGCCAGCCAAGGAGGCGTGGCGGCTGCGCGTGGTCGCCACGCTCGTGCGCAAGGGGCTGCCTGCCGCGTGGCTGCCCACGGCGCTCGATCTAGGCGCTCGAGGCAGCCAAGGGCGTGGCGCGCGAGGCGGCGCACGAGGCGGGGAAGCTGGCTGCTGCGGACGCCCTCGTCGTGGGCCGTCCTGCTGGAGGCAAAGGCAGACCCAAATACGGCAAAGTCCGACGGCGTGACCGCCTTGATGGTCGCTGCCCAAAATGGCCACGAGCAGGTTGCTCTCGTCCTACTCGAGGCAAAGGCGGACCGGAACATGGAGCAGCTTTCTGGTCTCTACAGCGGCTGGAATGCTCTGAAACTTGCGGAGCGTGGTGGACATTCTGCTGTCTGTGATTTACTGAGGTAACATGGTGTGGTGGTGAGCACAATGTAAGGGCCCTCTTTCTCGAAGGTAATGTTGGGCCCGTATGCAGAGAGAGAGGCTACCGCCTGTGCCCATACCGCGCGACACGTCATCCCACGAGAGTAGAGACGACCTTGCACGAGTATTGAGAAAGGGTCAGTTGAATCGACACACAAGGTACCGACCATTCGATTGCGAATAGCCCGTCCGCCGCCCCCCGTTGAGCCAACCTATTCCTCCCGCAACCGCGGGTACGCACGCATTGCTCGTGTTGTTGTATGGCTGTGGACGGGGGGGGTGCGTACGATTGGACAGTGGTAATTTCGAAAAACTCGTGTAACACGCATGCATCTGGTTTTTTTTTTAGACGACGTTGACCACAGCACTTCGCTCGATCGAAGCGCGTCGCGTGCAATCAATCGTGGCGTCCCCGCAGGACTGTGAGATTTTCAAGAGAGGCTGCGACGGACGGATCCAGTACCCACTGCAGCAGGTCTATCCGAGCACTGAGACACCATGCCTCGCCCCAAGGACGCATTCGTCGTCGTGGGGTTGCTCTCGCTCGCCTACGACAGCAACGTGCGGTGCTGCCCCAAACGGGGTAGCAGTTCATTAGGCGCGGCCAGGCGGCGTAAGATCCGCGAGCTCTCGAGGCGCTTCCTGGAGGAGCCCTCCTCACGAGTGGCGTTACACTTTGTACTGGCAGCTGTGCCGCCTCAGAGCAAGCTCGCAACCGGTGCGCTTGATCGTGCACTCCAAGAAGAGCATGCCCGTGAGGGTGACCTCCTCCTCGTGAACATGAGCGAAGGGTTTCTCGAGTGCGCGAGAAAGTACCTTTTGTTCTTCGATGCCGCGCTCCCTCGGTACCCCAACGCGCAGTATCTCGTCGCGGGTGACGACGACAATTACATCCAGCTCGCGCATCTGGAGGCCGATCTTCGGCTCGTGTCGCAGCTCGTGCCTGCCACAGGCATGACGCTCTGGGGCCTGCTCACTTGGCGCAGCTACTACAATAATCTCAGTATGGACACGTCGGGCGTCGGCTTCATGGGCTGGGACCCGGTAGATTGGCAAGCGGCGCGTTTCCGGCTTCTAATCGATCGCTGTGCGGCTGATTTGGAGCACAACTCGATGAACATCAGCTCGAGGGTCTTCAAGCTTCAGATGCTCGGCGCGACGAGGAACGCCTCCTTGGTGCGGCGCTGGTCGACCGCATGCGCGCGGCTGGTGGTGCCACTTCGTGAACGGGCACTCCTCAGTGACATGGACCATACGCGTCAGCAGGCGGCCCTCTCCATCGCCTCGCGCGCTGTCGACCCGAGCCCACCCTTTCCGCAGGTGAACGGCCCATGCTTCGGCGTCTCGCGCGCCCTCGCGCAGCGACTCGTCGAGGATGCGCGCCCTCGTCGCTGGCTCGAGCGGCTGCGCGAGACGGAGATTGCGCGCACCGTGCAGGCACGCGGTGGTCGGATCCCTTCTCGCATGCGCGGAAGTGCTTGCTTTCCGATGGGGGACAGCGTCTTTGGCTTTTGGGTGAGTGACGTGCTGCGCGCGCGGCACGAGGCGCTGAACATCGTCGATTCGCCCCTCTTCGTGCAGCACCATCCTTGGCCCACGTACACGCGAGGCCACATGAGCAATCGCTCGATTGTCCTTCACGATCTCAAGAACCCCAACAGCAGTGCGTGGTCCTTTGCCGCGCGCATGAGCTCAGGGCCCTTCCAGCCCACCCGCCGCACTTGCCGGACGTGCGAGGACATGGGCTGGGTCACATGGCCTGGAAGCGTGGCTGTGCGAGACGGCTGGCGCTGCTGTGGGAAACCCGCAGAGACGCGCGAGCTCGCCCGCGAGTGCCGTGACCGCCTCTGCGGGCACCGGCAGTCCGGCGCGACGTTGTGACACACCGCCACTCATTTCGCTACAAAGAACCGATTTGCTCCTGAGCTCGAACCTGTGCGTCGAGGTCCGCGCCCCAGCCCTGCTGCCCGGGCGGCACCAGCGCCAACCAGACCGTGTGCTCAGCTCACAGCTGCTCCCACTCTGTCACTCTCACCGGCTACCTCAATTCCCTGAGCGAGTGCATCGCCTACCCGGTCGGCACGTCGTGCTCTGTGGGCTCGGCCGTGGCGGTGCCGTGTGCTCCGGGCACGTACAACAACCGCACGGCAGGAGACGTGTGCGTCAAGTGCGCACCGGGCTCCTTCCAAGAGCTGGCTTGTCAGACGTCGTGCAACCCTGTCGAGTCGATTTCCGGGGACACCTGTTTTAGAGAGTGCGTTGTGAAGATTTGTTTTATCTGTAATCTGTAACCGTCTCCCGGGAATTTCGTCAAAAGCGCCCATGTCGGCGGAGCGTCCCGACGGCCTCGTCGTGCTCGTGCGCCACCTGCTCGAGCATTGCAACTTGTCGGCAGACACGTGCGGGCACGCGCGACGGCTTCTAGCGCACGACGGGCTACGTACTTTGAGCGTGCAACCGTTGCAACCGCAGGAGCAGCCGCCGCTCGCTTTCTGGAGGCGTGGAGATGATGGATCTCCGCTGCTCATCCTGATCGATCTGAGCGGCGCTGCGACGACAGTCGCAGTCAACGTCTCCGCCGAAGCTCTCCATGGCGCCGATGACGATCCCCAGGCGCTCGTTGCCGTCCACCGCATGCTGACCTCCACGAGCAGCGTCAGCGCCGTGGCCAGAGTTCCTGGCGTCATGTCGTCCGGATGCCAGGCTGAGGAGCCTGCGCTCGAGGTCTTCTCTCGGCAAGAGCTGGCTCACTCTCAGCTGCATGCACGTGTGCCTGCCAACGGCTTGGTCGCCCTGCGCGTGCACTGCTCCAAGCACCTGACTTACCGGTCGCACTTGCTCAGTGCACTCCGTCGGCTGAGCCAACGGCCGAGTGCGTACGCGAAGCACAATGCTGCGGCGACGGCGCTGCAGCGCATCTGCGCGTCCGCGGACGCGAACGCCTCTGGCCACCGTCTGCTCGCGCTCCTCACGTCGCTCATGCCCATCGAGGACGGGATGATGGCACCGTTAGCACTCATGCTCTCAGCCGCAGTGCATATGGCCGCCCAGGCAGGTGCGCTGCACTCTGACGAGCTGCATGAGCCTGTGGGAGGGGCTGGGGCTGGGGCTGGGGCTGGGGCTGGAGGTGGAGAGCACTCTGACGAGTCGCTCGAGCCGATTCACATATTTGGGTCGGACACCGCTCGCGACGGCGCTCGTGACGGCGTGGGAGATCGTGTGGGAGATCGTGCTGCCGAGGCACTCACGGCCACGGGAGATTGTACCGAGATCGTACCGAGATGCGAGGCTCTGACGACCGCGGAGGCCGCGCAGCGCGCGACGCAGGCTATCCGGCGTGCGCTCGGCGCAATGAGTCGGCTCGCGCAGACCGAAATCCCCACCCCTCGATGGCAGGCACACCAAGCGGTTGTCAAGACGAGCGACGACGCATACCCAACGTCCGCCTCGCCCAATTGCGTCCTCAGTGGGCATTCGGGGGATGCGCCGGGGGATGCGGCCTCGGCCGGCGCCTCGCTGCGCCCGCCCGCCGCAGCAGGCCCGCCGGCCGCGCCCGCCACACCCGCTGCGCCCCTCCAGCCCGCCCCAAACGCGCCAATTGCACCGAGATTGCACCGAGATCCAATTGCACGGTTGCACCGGGCGCTTGTGGAGGTGGCACAGCCGCGGAGGCTCGTCTTGATCACCCCCGAACTCGGTCGCTGGGCATCCGTCGGAGGGCTCGGCACGATGACCGCGCACTTGTCGGCCGCGCTCGCCGCGCGCGGCGCGCACGTACGCGTGATCGCGCCGGCCTACCGGTGCTACGCGCCGCGTTGGGCATCGATGCGCCTCGAGTACTCGTTGCAAGTTCCCCTCGGGCACGCCCACATGTCCGTGGGCGTGCGCACCATACAGGAGCATGGAGTGACGGTGCATCTCCTTGAGAATGGCGCTTGCTTTGGCGCGCCCTACCCCACAGGTGACCTCTGAGGAACTCTGATGGCCTCTGAGGACCTCTGATGGCCTCTGATGACCTCTGATGGCCTCTGAGGACTTCTGATGGCCTCTGAAGACTTCTGCTGACCTCTGCTGACCCCACAGGTGGTACCGCGCGCAAACTGCTCCCAGCCGCGCTGCTCGCGCGCGGCGCGCTGCTCCTGCTCGACCGACTGCGCGAGCGCGGAGAGCCGCTGCCGCACGCAGTCGTGACCAACGACTGGGTGGCCGGTCTCGCTGCGCCCTACGCCCAACACCCGGGCTGGGCTGGTAGTGCGGCGAGTGGGGTGAGAGCGCTCGGCGAGTCGGCGCTCTTCGTGCACCTCATCCACAACCTTGAGCCCGGGTACGATGGTAAGTTGGTGGTGGATGCGCCGGCGACGCAACTGACGGCGCTGCACCAGCTGCCGCACCGTCTGCTGCACGAGGGCGGGGGTCGCAAGGGCGGCAGCCAGGAGCCCAATCTCGGCACGATCTCGCTCACTCGGGCCGCGCTCCTCTGCTCGTGTGCGTGGGCGACCGTCTCGACGAGCTATCGGGACGAGCTCCTCGCATCCTCGAGCTACGCGCCGCTGCTACGTGCGGCGGGTGGAGCGATTGCATGCGCCTCGGGGCTGCCCCTCGGCCGGCGCCGTGCCGAGCTGGCCGCGCATGGCGACCATGCCGCCGCGAAGGCGACGCTACAGCGCCGCTGCTTTGGCGAATCTGGCGTGCGCTCGTCGGTGCCTTTGCTCCTCTTCCTCGGGCGGATCTCATACCAAAAGGGCATCCATCTGCTCCTCGACTGCGTGCCGGCCATCCTCCAAGCCGCGCGTGGGCAGCTGCAGCTGTGTGTCTGCGGCCACGCAGACCCCTCGGACGCATACGCTCGTCGGTGCGCGGACCAAATGGCCACACTCCAGGTGCGATCTCCACGGGTGGCCTCTTGATGGCCTCTTGATGGCCTCTTGATTGCCTCTTGATGGCCTATGGGGCCTATTGATTGCCTGGATAGCCTATTCATCGGCCCACAAATGGCCTCGCTCCAGGCAACGTACCCAGACCACTTTTGGGCCGACCCAGCCACCTTTTTCGAGGACGGCGCGCTCGCAAGCATCGCGGCGGACTTTGGGCTCATGCCTTCCCTCTTCGAACCCTCGGGGCTCGTGCGCGAGGAGTTCTTCGCAGCCGGCACGCCGCTCGTCTGCTCGCGCGCCGGCGGCCTCCGCGAGCGAGTGGCCGACTACGACGAGCGCAGCCGTAAGGGCTCCGGACTGACCTTTTCAGGGCACTCGCACTCGGCACTGATGAGCTCGCTCGAGCGTGCGCTGGCGCTGTACGCGCAGCCCGAGCACTACGCCGCGCTGCGGCGCAACGCGTACGCGGCGGCGTGCGACGTCTCCGACACGGCATGGCACTGGCAGTGCGAGATTGAGCGGCTGCTGGCGTGCAAGCAGCCTCCGTGGCTGCATGCGGGCGTGTTGTTGAACGGCGAAGACGGTGCATAAGTATAATGGGTGGGTTGCTGGGTTCTTTGTCGAGAATAGCCCGACGCCCGGCAGACGCACGGACTCGCGCGGGGTGAGGGGGCAATGACAACCAACATGGGGCGAGTTGTTGCGACACTCACGCCCATACCGTTTATCGATACTTTTTTTAGCACATGTGCCGGCGCAGTGCACGAGCACCTCGGAAACGGAGCTGTTCACACCGCGGTGCTCCATCGGTGCTCCATCGGGCAGAACACAGGAGCTCTATACCGCAAGCGTCAACCACAAGTAGCGCAGTCGCTCACGGAGGCAGCGCCCAGCATGCGCGCCGCGAAGCTGGCACCAACTGCAAGCTCGATGCGCACCGCCGCCGAAGCAACGGCCTGTAGCGACACGACGCAGCAAGTGACGCCACGCATGCGGGCAGGAGGCAGGTAGGCGGGCAGAAGCGGCGGCGTCCCCTCGAGAATACGTTGGCGCTCCCAGTGTGCAAACAGGGTCACCAGACACTCGGCGTCGAGAGCGGCGTAGCGCAGCTGGGAGAGGGTGAGCGGCCGACGTGTCCAGTTGGAAAGGCACATCGACTTGTCGAGGGGGCTCCCGAAGGTCTCCTGCACCAGCGCGGAAAGGCCGGGACTATTGCGCCCCGCCCCGCCACCGCCGTCGTCGCGGCCTTCGTCGCCGCCTTCGTCGCCGCCGCCATCGCTGTCGCCGTCGCCGCCATCGCCGCCATCGCCGCCACCGCCGCCACCGCCACGACCGCGGCCACCGCCGCCACCGCCGCCCACCTTAGCCTTGGCGGCCCGCCGCTTGCTCCAGAGCGCACCCAATTCAACGGCCGGCTCAAGCTCGTCGGCGCCAGCTGCCGCGAGTACTGCGTGCGCCTTGCGTAGCTTTCTCAGGTCTTGCTTGAGCCCGAGGCCTAGCTTGAGCAGGCCTTGGCAGCTCATGAGAGCTCTCCAGCCCTCCGCAAAGGCCACGCGCGATGCGTCCGTGCCCAGCAGCGCGGGCACGTCGAGCAGGTAGATGCGCATCCCATCTGCGAGCTGCACCCACTGCACCATGCCACCCTCGCCCGAGCCGCCCTCGCCGTCAAACCATTCGATGTCGATGCCGAGCACGCCTCGAGAGACAGCCAGTGCGTCGCTCGCGCCACCTGCCGCTCGGCCGCCACTGGCGGCGGTCGTCTCGCCGGCTCGCACCGGGAGCGACGCGCCGGCGCCGGCGTGCGACCCCACTGCGTCCGGCACAGCGCCCGGCACAGCGCCCGGCACAGCGCCCGGCACAGCGCCCGGCACAGCGCCGGCCAGCACGGCGGCGTACATGGAGCGCATTCCGGCGGCGTCCGAGATCACGATCACCCGCGCGAGATCGAGCCGTTGGCCAAAGTAGCTCGGAGGCGCGCCGCCGCGGGCACCGTCGCGTGCGGGCGCCAGTGCCACGTAGGGGGCGCCAGTGGCCACCTGTTCCTCCGTCAAGGCCCTCGCCTCTGCGCGCTCTGCTGCCGTAATTGGCCGTAATTTGGGAGGCAGTGCGCTCTCAATCTGATGACGTAAGCAGCCGTGGACGGCGACGGTGCGCAGCCCTTCCTTTGCAAGCTCGAGGCTCAGGCCCGCGGCCAGCGCCACCCAATCACATGCTGGTAGCACCGTCCGCAGCACGAGCCGCTCCACCTGCGCCGCGCTGTCAAGCGCCGTGTCGAGCGCCGTGTCGAGCGTCGTGTCGAGCGCCGTGTCGAGCGCCGCATCCTCCTCGTCGTGCGCGCTGCTGGCCTCGGCGACGCCTGCCGCGGCCGCCGCGTAGAAGGCGTCAATGAGATCCCACAGCCTCGAGCGCGCGAGCCAGCGGCGGCGAGGCGAGAGCACGCCCCGACGGAGCAGCCGGCGCGTGGTCAACGGCAGTGTGCGACGCGTAAGGTTGAGCTTGGGCAGGGCGCGCAGCGCCTGGCGCGCGTCGCCGCGCTCGCACAGCTCCTCGAGCAGCATCAGAGCATGCTCCGGCGAAGCACTCGCAAGAGCCGTGGCGGCCTGCGGCTGAGTGCTGTCTAGGGCGGAGCGGAGCAAAGCGCGCACGTCAAAGTGGGCGTGCAGCGCGAAGGAAGCGGTGAGCTGCGCCACCTCCGCGCCGTCACCGCGTGCCCACAACGTCTGTGCCGCAAGCAGCGCCGGCGCTCGGTCGTCCTCACCTCCTCCGTAGACAGCAAGGAGCTTGCGCACGAAGCGCGGGTGCCGCGCACACAGCGTGACGGCCTGCTCACGGTGCGAAGGCAGCACTGCTGCGGAGCCGTTGGCGTGCAACTTGGAGGCCGCGTCGAGCAGCAGCGAGCAATAGGCGGCAGCTCCCGAGCCAGGCCACGCCTCTTTGTCCTCTCGTGCTGGCCCGTCGAGCAGTGACTGCAACGCACTGAGCACGAGCGCGTGCACTCGGCTAGCGCCGAGCCCCAAGAGCTCATCGGGGAGCGACTCGCGCAACAAAGCGTACGCGCGTTTTAGCGGGCCGCGCGCTTGCAGTCGGCTGAGGAGGATCGCGACGTCGGAGCAGTCGCCTGCTTCGCTCTCGGCAGCCGCGAAGGCGGTTACGGTCGAGGTGGCGGCTGCGCGGTCGGTCTTGTGCGCCATCCTTACGCCAAGTCGCCGCGTGAACGTGAGGCTTGTGAATAGCTTGCAGTTATGAAACAAATGGTTCGGCGAGTCGGATACATGCTCGCCCTGCGCCACTAGGTTTTGAGATGAGGTTCCTGTGACAGTGTTTGTCTCGGGACACACACCGTTCGGTCTGACTATCGATGTGCCAGACCCGGCGCGGCCGCGCACGAGATGAGAGCTCGGAGCGTCTCCGGGTCGGTAGGCTCAAACGGGCGCGGCTCAGACCCACAGGAGCGCACGGCCGGCAAGGGCTTGTGCCATAAAGTCGTTTGCAACAGGCTCGTGCTCTCCCTGGCCAAAGGAGTCGGACCAGCTGAAGTCGAGCTGCAGGCCCGTCCACTTGCTAGTCTTTGCCTCCTCTACGTCCTCAACGTCGTCGTCGTCGTCGTCGAGCTCTCGCGGCTGTGGAGGCTTTGCAATCGCCGACAGTCCAACGACCCACTCCGGATCATATGATCCGTTTCGGTGTGATGGCCACTGGAGCCGTACTCGAGACGGAGGCTCTTGCTTGCTGTGGGGAAACTGGGGATCTTCCCGCCAGCGGCCACACGAGAGGTTGGGGTACACATCATGTACGTGCTCCCCGAGCCATGGCGGCTTCACGCTCCAGTTCTCAATAGAGATGGCAAGCTCAGGCGCATCATGGGCACCAGACTGTGGGGAAATGGCATCCTTCGGGACGCGTCTGTGAGGACAGACTCCAACTCCTTCGCTCGGGAACGGATTCTCGAAGTCGAAGTCGCTCTTCATGAGGTGAGCTACTCTTCCGTCGCTCGAACGGCGCACGAACACATCGACGGTCGCTGTTCCAAACCCATCGGCTCCGTCAGCGTAAATAGTGTCCGGATCGTTCAGAAGCCAGTCACCCTTTGCGCCGACGTTCAGCACAGCCTCAATGTCGAATAAGGCCTCGAGGCGGAAGTAGAAATCGGGACGACTCTTAGGGAAGCGCAAAGCGAAGTGACGTGGAGCGCACAGCGTCGCCGCAGATGACACGGCGTTGCCCTCAGCGTCAGCTACCGAGACGACGAATGAGTACATGGCCTTGATGTCCTGCCCCCCCCAGCCACGCTTCGGACAAATTGGCCTCACGCGTTGTAAGAGCAGCTTGCAGCGCGCCTTCCACCCCATGATTCCAAGGGTCTCGAACGAGTGGAACACCCCGGAGTGCAGCTCTGACGGAAAGTTGGCCTTGACGGCGCACTCCCATGCCTGTTCCACCCGAGCCGCAGTGGCCCACGCCCGGCAAACGAGGCTCGCGTTCACCATGTCGGCCAATGTGCTTAGCTTCGAAAACACCATGATGAGCGAATCACCGTCCATGACGCCCCACAGAAAAGGAGGAGGCCGAGCCGCATCGCGCGTGGACTTACGAGTCGTTGGCATGACCAGACCTACTGTACCGTAGATACCGGGGCCACTACTATGTACCCCTTGCACTAAGTAATCATTAGCCCAAAAATGGTTCACAACACAACAGGGTGTGCATGGGTGTGAATGTGTCTGTGTGATTTCTTTGCCACAAAACCAACGGTTAACGGTTAAGCGGCCGTGAATCACCGCGTGAAGAGACAGACAGCGGAGCATCAGTAGCCCGGCCAGGGGGGGAAGGGGTATGCTGGCCCTTGTATGCTGGGAGACGTCTCGACCCGGCCGTTTGGGATATTGGGCATATGGGGTACCATGGGGAGACATATCGGGAGATCTGCTGCTCGAGGCTCGAGGCCCAAAGGGTTCTCGAATTTATTCGATGCGTATCCCGGGGGATTAATCCCAACGGGAGTGATACATAGGGGGCAGACTGAGTGCTATTCGGCACCTCTGCGGCTCTTGGGGAGATTTCGAAGCGCAATGCCAATGGTGCGCATGATGTCGGTCTCTCTGACGAGAGTTAAGTGTTCCCGCCTACCCACCGCGATGTAATAAGCCTGGTCTAGCTTTAGCAGGGACCGGGGTTTCGCGCTCACCAGGCTGCTTGTGTAGCTTTGATGATCTGCAATTCTACGTTTCAACGCGCGACCAGGTTTACTCTGCTATTATGGGCCTGCGATACATCGCACGGCAAAGAAAGTGAAAGACGTGCGAGTCCAGACCCCCGGAACGCAAGTGCGCAGCTCACAGCGAGTAAACCCTAAACGAATGGCGGAAAATTATCCTTTTTTATCGAGTGACAACGCGAACGCACTGGAATTTGGTCACATACTAGCTAGCAGCTGTCAAATGGTTCGGCGAGTCGGTTACATGCTCGCCCAGTGCGCCACTAGGTTTTAGAGATGAGGTTCCTGTACCTAATCCCCGCACCGACGAAGCCAATCAGCCGCCACCTCCTCCACACAACATCCTCGCGGCATGGTGGCTCAGAACCCGAGCTCCTTGTCGAGCACGCTGAGCGCGCGGTCGACGCGCGCGAAGCCGTCGCGCAGCGTTGGCTCATCGATGACGAGCGGTGGCGCCGAGTGCAACAGCGGCGGGCGCACGAGCCCATACACGCCCTCGTCGAGCAGCGCGCGCCTGAACGGCTTGACCGCCGCGTGCGGCGGGCCGGAGAGCGGCTGCATGTACTTGCCGTCGACGCCCTGCAGGTCGAGGCAGCCGAAGAGCCCTTTGACACGGCCCTGACGCACCGACGGGTGAGAGGCTACGAGATGGTCGGTGCACTCCCGCATGACCGGCTCGAGGCGCGCTGCGTTCCCCACAAGGTCGTGTTTGAGCAGGTGCTTGACGCACTCGTACGCGCATGCGAGCGCGACGGGGTGCGCCTGGTACGTGGAGCCCCAGCCCACGGGCCGCGTGCGGAAGAACTCATGCAGCTCCGCGCTCATCGCGACCATCGAAAGCGGGAGGTAAGCGGCCGTGAGGCCCTTAGCAGAGGTCACTATGTCGGGCACCAGTCCCTCGTAGTGCTGGAAGCCCCACATCTTGCCCGTGCGCCCAAAGCCGACCATCACCTCGTCCGCGATGTACAGGATGCCGTACTTGTCGCACAGCGCGCGCACTCCGCGCATGTACGCCTCGGGAGCGATGAAGGTGCCACCGGAGCCCACTATCGACTCGAGGAGCACAGCGGCGATCGTCTGAGGCCCTTCGAGGAGAATCTGTTCTTCGAGTGCGGCGAGCGCCCGATGCGCCCCGTCCGTCTCGGCCGCGTCGCCCGCCTCCGACCACGAGAACATGAGCGGCGTCGGATTGATGGCCTTGATGAAGCCGCTGTTGCCTGCCTCAGCATACCAGCGGCGGAAGTCGCCAGTGGCCGCGAGCGACGCGCCGGAGCCGCCGTGGTACGAGCGGTACTGTGTGAGGATCTTGTGCTTGCCCGTGAACCGCCGCGCGATGCGGATTGCCGCCTCGTTCGCCTCGGAGCCGCTCGAAGGGAAGATCAGGCCCGTGAGCGGTGCCGGCAGCAGCTCCGCCAGCAGGGCCGCGAGCCGCGCGCGTGGCTCGACCATGCCCAGGCCGCTGTAAACGTGCGGCAGCTCGGTGAGCTGGCGCGTGACCGCCTCAATGACGGCCGGCGGCACGTCGTAACCGAGGTTCGTGCAGACGGCCTGCGACGTCCAGTCGATAAACTTGCGGCCATCGGCCGCATGCAGGAAGACGCCCTCGCCCTTGACGAGGATGGGCACGTCGTCCAAGACGTTGGACGGCGTCCAGGTGGCACCGACGTGCGCGGCCGATGCCGCGCGGATCTTCGCCGCGTCCCATTTGTCCTCCCAGTGCGCAGCCGACACGGCCTTCAGGTCGACGTCGTTGGAGCGCGCCTGCAGCTCAGGCGGCGCCCACGGGTCGTGAGTGTGTCCGGCGGCCGGCTCGTAGTTGGTCGGATCGACGATGGCGGTTGATAATGTGCGAGCGCGTGCAGCCGTCAGCACGCGAGTCGCGAACGCCGGCACACGGCGAGCCAACATGTATGTGAGCTGGCACCACCAAACATGATTCCGGATATGCCGCCGACCTGTGAAATGGATGTCCTGTACTGTGAACGTTGTGTTACGACGGCCAGGGGGGGTTGATGAGCATGACAAACATGACACACATAGACAACGCCCAAGACCCCCTAGGTAGTTAAAGTTATGTGATTTAGCCAGAAAATACCAGACACCGTTTTCGTACGTTCGTCACGCCTGACTCCCGCATCGTCTGCTAAAGGGGCTCGTCCAAGAAGGTGCGGACTTTGCACCCATCATGCTCCCGCCGGGAGCTGTCATCGTATGGTAGAGATGAGGGGTTGTGATGTCCCTCGTGGGCACGATAGGCAGCGCGATCGTGAGCCCGAGCGGCTGCGCGTCAACTCTGGCCATCTGCCCCGCCCAGCCAACCGCCTCGGGCAGCGTCGCGGTGACGAGCAGCCCAGCGCTCGACGTACTGAGCGCCATGCCCGCGGCCGGCCCCCGCCCACGACGCGAGGCATTCGTCGTGTACGCGGCAGTGGCCGGCCGCTTCATCCGGAGGTCGTCCACAGGTGCGTTCACAGGTCGGAGGTCAAGGGAGCGCTTGTCACCCGAGCCGCGCACGAGAGGTTTGGGCGACGCGCTCTCGGACGCGCTCTTGTGTAGCGCCGTGCCAGGTGTGGCAGCCGCCGCGTATGCTGGGGCCATGAACGCCGGCATCGCCGAGCTTGATCTCGAGAGGCCGAGATTTCCGGAAGTCGCGCCCGCGACAGCTCGCATCAGCTGCCGATCGCGCAGCGCGAGGAGGTTGGTCAGCTCCCGGATGCGGTGTTCGTGGTTGACCGCGACAGCATCCATGCGCTCGGCGAGCAGGCCCTCCATCTGTTCGTACATCCGGCGCGTGAGCTGCCTCTTCTCGGTCTCTCGTACTTCGTCCGCGCGTGCGACGGCCTCGAGGGCCTTCTCGAGCGTCTCCTTCGCCTCCTTCTCGACATCGGCGGCTTGCTCGGCGTGCAGCTTAGCAGCGGCGAGGTCGCGCCCGCGCCGCTCGTAGTCGGCACGCGCGTGCTCGATCTCGCGCGTCAGCTGGCGTACGGTCTCGTCGAGCTTCGCCTGCAAAGCCTCGCGCTCTGCGTGCCAGCGGGAGGACTCATTTCGCAGGCCGTCGAGCTCGACGAGCATCTCTGTCGCCATCTGAGCCTCCGCCTTCGCCAGCTCGCGCGCGCCCCTCTCTTCATCTCTCCATCTCTCCATCTCTTGCAGTGCGCGACTTAACTCATCCGCCTTGCGCTCCGCAAGCTCGAGCGGAGATAACGTGCGCTCCGCGAGCTCGAGCGGAGGTGACGTCGTCTCGCTCAGCTGGATCTCTCCATCCTTGTCCCCTTTTGGGCCGAAGAGCCGGGCACGCTCCTCTAAGATGTTCGCGTGCTCCGCCATCAGTGCCCTCCGCCATTCGTGCCGCCAGACGCCGTAGGCGCCCGCGAGGCTCGGGTTGCGCAGCCGGCTGGCAGCGACGGCGAGAAGCTGACGCTGCCTCGCGGCTTCATGCCGGAGCACATGCCAGGAGCCCCAGCAGCCCGTGAGCTGCTTCTTGGTGTGATGGCTCAAGGCACCGCGCATCATGCGCCGATGCGCAGTGCCCTCTTCCCAGCACGAGTGCCAGCCAGTCCAACCTCGAGAGAGGTGCTTGTTGGCGAGGCGGCCGACGACCGCGCCCATGCACCTCCGCTCGCTTATATGCATGCGAACCCACACGTGCCACTCCGCCCATCCGCGCACCAGCTGACGCTTGAGCCACCGACTCACAAACTGGCTGAGCCGCCGCCGCTGCGTGGCGCGGGCTTGTCGAAATTCCTTCCAAGCGCCCCAGCTACGCATGCGTGCTTGGTGTAGCCGGCGGCGGGTGGTGGAGTGGTTAAGATACTCGACGAGGTCAGCACGCGCGAGCGCCTCGAGGCGCACGGCCTCCGACTGCCCGAGCGTGATCGTGTGCAGCAGCCTCTGCTGCTCGGCCACTGCCGCATCGAGTCGGCGCGCACTCTCGATGCGCTCACGCATGATCTGGCTTTCAAGTTCCTCGATGCGCACGAGCAGCCCGTCCCTCGTTACCCGCCTCTGCGCCTCCTTCCACTCCTCGAGCCAGTGCGTGAACGCAGACGTGAGCGCGGGCCGCAGCAGCCGTCTTGCCGCCTGCTCCATCAGCTGCCGCTGCGACTCACGCTGCTCACATAGCTCGACCCACGCGTGGAAGGCGAGATTCACCGCGTAATCTCGCATCCGCCTCAGCGCACCGTGCATCTTGCGCTGCTCGGCCGCCCCCTCGACCCATGTGAGCCAGCCGCGGCTCAGCGCAACGTGTTGTAGCCGGCGCATCGCGCTCGCTGCCATAAAGCTCACCTGACGCTCGTGCTCAAGGCTGGCCGCGGTGGCGCCGCCGTCGAGGAGCGTGATCTTCATGAGGAGCACCTGCTGCACCTCGGCCTGGGCGCCTATCTGCGCCTCGTACCGCTTCGTCACCTCGGCCGCTTTCTGCTCCATCTGCTCAAGTGTGTTCTTGTGCTCCGCCTCGAGCTGCATCGTCACCCGCGTGATCAGGTGCTGCCCCTCCATCGTCGAGGCACTGCGGAGCGAGCCCAGCTGCTTTTTGGCCTGTTCTTTCTCCCACTGGACCCGGAAGCGCAGGCTCTCCATCGCCTTGTGGTTCCGAGCGAGTTCAGTTGTTTGCAACGCCTCAACGACTGCAAGCACCTGCTCTGAGACCCTCGCAATCATCGGCCGCTGATTGCTGGGCAACGCCGCAGCCGCACTGTCAAAGACCACCTGCAGCTTCGCGCGCCACTCTTTAATGGAGGCGGCATCCGCAGCCGGATCATGCGAGGACTCAGCTTCTTCGATGGGTTCAACAGTGTCCATCCGTGCCGTTCCGTATCCGTGCCACAAGATTGCAGCGCCCCACGCACGAGCAAAGGAGTGGCACTCGTCGCACGCACGGCGACTGCAGCCACACACGCGACCTCGCGGTGGGCAGACGACCCTTCAACCCGCGTCAGGCCGCTGCATCAGGCCGCGTGGACTGTGAAAGTCGAAACGTCCCAATGCCGTCGGTGCATGCAACGCAATTGTTCTTGGCGTTCGTAGCGACGTGTACATGTACATGTACAGAACATGTACAGGCCGCATGTTGGTAAAATTCAAAAAAATTGGTTTACCTGGCTTGACGTCATTGAATTCAATGTGGTAGGACGAGGCTTTCTGCTACAGGAAATTCGCCTTCGGTACGACCGAGTAGACGCGAGTAGACAGTGCGTGCGCGGCTGCGCACAGTGGATTTCAGTATCGACATGACGTGAGAGAACGAGGCGAGTATCGAGTAATATGCGATGTAAGTTAAGGGGTGGCTCACACGTCACACCACCCCTAAGTACCTCTCCCACCGGGGACCGAATGTCATCGCTGTACGCACGCTGCGGGTTCAACCGTATCCGCGTTCGGGTGGCCGTTGGCGAAGCCTTGATCCTCGAACGCATCATTGTCGCGGGCTGCATCATGTGACGGGAGAGGCGAGGCTTCGGTGCTCTAGCCCCACAAGTGTCGAAGTCGCGCGGCCTGTTCTACTTGAGGCCTTTTGCGACCTCGAGCATGTGCGGAGCGCTGGTGTTGAGCTTGCTGTGGTCGCCGCTGGGGTCTCCATTCGGATCGCTGATCTCCATGTGCCGCACGACGCCATCAATGACGAGCATCGCAGCACGCTGGCCTCGAAGCAAAGGTCCAAGCTCGGCGTCCGGCTCGGGCAAGTTGAGGCCTAGAGCCGAGGTGAGCTTGCCGAACGGGTCTGCCAAGAACACGATGAGCTCGGATCCCGCCAAGCCGCGGCTTTGCTTCCATCCTTGCATCACGTAGCCGTCGTTCACGCAAAGGATGACGACGCAGTCTACGCCTGCCGCTACCGCCGCTCCTTCAATCTCTGCTTGCTTGTAGCCGTCCAGCTGATCGCATCAGACAGGGGTGAACGCGCCCGGCAATGAGATGACGATTACGCGCTTGCCAGTGAAAACGTCGTCTCTCACGAATGGCTTGTCGAAGACGTACAAGTTTTCGATGTTGGCAGGGAATGGCTGGCCGATGAGCGTGGCCATCTGCATCATCGCACGCCCGAAATGCCGCTTGACCCCAACAGTTAAGCGGCCGTGAACCACCGTGTGAAGAGACAGTCGGCGGGGCCATCAGTAGCCCAGCCAGGGGGAAAGGGGATAGGCGGGGAGATGTCTCCCGGCCGTTTGGGAGT
>Ga0210242_100206_pt1 | contig 49539 bp, 25 predicted proteins | sample ChrtobMeP5a_16mM_FD_155445 | JGI IMG/M metagenome (GOLD analysis project Ga0210242, IMG submission 155445) | Chrysochromulina tobin associated microbial communities from unialgal haptophyte culture, Seattle, Washington, United States - P5a_16mM | ecosystem: Host-associated > Algae > Haptophytes >... | reverse complement strand
ATGGTAAGCGCCGCGCCCATCAAAGCGCTCGGCCGCGTCGAAGCCGCCCACGTAGCTCGCGCCGCTCAGGTATGATTGGGTGCCCTGCCCAACGCGCCGCCCGTCGCGCCACTGGCCAACGTAGCGTGTCGGCACGTCGCCCGTTGCGTCGCGATCGCTGCCAGTCAGCCCCTCTCCGGACTGGACCGTGGCCGCCGCCACCCACATCCCCTCGCCGGAGCGCAGGTCGCTCGCCCACTCGCCCTCATAGCTCGCACCGGATGGGTCGTACGCGACTCCGTGCCCGTGCCGCTGCCCACAGACAAAGCGGCCACGGTACCGGAAGCCATCGGCGAGGTTGACCTCCGCATAGCCCTGTAGCTCGCCCTCGGCCCATTCGCCTTCCATCGCGCCTCCATCGGCAAGGCGCAGCACGCCGCGCCCGTGCCGCAATCCGCTCGCGAAGCCGCCTACGTACGTGGCCGAGTCGACGCCGGAGCGCCATTCGCCCTGCCCCGAGGGCTGGCTCGCGGCCACCGGCCCTCGGTACACATCGCCGCGTGCATTCGAGAGCATCGCCTCGCCCTCGGCCCGCCCACGTACGAAATGTGCCTCGAGCACACGACCGTCCGCAAAGCGCATCTGCCCGCGACCACTCGGCACGATGCCATCAAGCTCGCCCTCGTACTCATCGCCGTTGGCGTAACGGCGCACGCCAGGTCCGCGGAGCTCAAAGCCGATGAAAGCCGCGCCGCGCACGTGCCCGCTGCTCGGCACGCTTCCCGCCTCGTCATCGTCAGTGGCGTGGTCGGCGGACGCGGCGGCGGCGCCAGAAGCGACGGCGCTCGCGGCGGCGGTAGAGGCGGCGGCAGCGGTGGGGTGCTCGTCGTCATCCAGTGCGGCGCCCAGGTAGAGGACGCCCTCGCCGCGCTGCTCGCCGGCTACAAAGTGTCCGTGGAACGCCCACCCGCCGGGCCGGCGCAGCTCGCCGTACCCATGGCGGCGGCCGGCTAGAAAGGTGCCGCGGTAGAGCTCGAGGGCACCCGAACCGTCGCCCATGGGCACCGTCTCCGTCCCCTCGCCCTCGGGCAGCCCGCGGTGGTACGTCCCCTCGTACCATCCCCCGCCCGGCGCTGTCTGCCGACCATGCCCGTGGCGCGCACCGTGTGCCCAGCCGCCAGCGTACACTGCTTCGCCCTCGGACGAGCGCTCGATGAAGGCAGCGCACTGGTTCGAGGGCGCGCCGCCGAGCCACTCGCCCTCCCACGCACTCACCCACGCGCCGTCGTACCAGTGCGCCGTCGCGCTGCGCTCGAGCCTACCGTGACCGTGCCGCGTCCCATGCTCAAAGGAGCCGAGGTACCTCTCCGCCACTGCGTGCGGCGCGCCGGCGCCTCCGGCCGGCACGTCACCGGCGCACATGCCGCCGGGTAGCACCTCCTCGCCTTGGCCGTGCAGCTTCGCGCCCGCGAAGCAGCCGCGGTAGAGAACGCCGCTCCGCCGCTCGTGCCGTTCGCCCTCGCCCTCGGGCTCGCCATTCGCCCACCGGCCGACATGCACAACATCCTCCATCGCGTAGTGGCGCGTGCCCTCGCCGTGAGGCGCATCGCTCGGCCCGCCAAACTCGCCTTCGTCTGTGCCACACCACACACGCAGGCTCAAGCACACGGGTGAGAGGTGTGCAGGCGCGAGTCCATGGTGGCGATGGATTCTCGCGGAGGGCGCGCGTACATTCGTCTCCCGAGGCCACCCACGTGAGCTTGCCGCGCACGCGGCGCTTCTTGGAAAAGATGCCCACGAAGACGTCTCCATTTCCGTACTCGAAGCGGCCCTCACCATCCATCGCACCCATGGACCACTCTCCCGTGTACCGGCCGCCATCGGGATAGAGGCAGGTGCCTCGGCCGTGGCGCTGATCGTCCTTGAAACCGCCCTGGTAGCGCTCAGCGCGGCCCTGGAGCGGGTGAGGCGGCAGGTCGAGCTCACCGTACGCATCCTCGGCCGGCATGGGTTCTGCTGACAGCAGCAAACTTCGGGTCGCTGCGGCCGAGGCCTCCACAGCCACCTGGCCAACCCTACCGTCCATAAAGAAAACCAATGCAAAAGCGCCGCGTTGGGCGCTTACAAATCGGACCCCGTCCTTGGGGGTCCGGCCGGAGGTCGTGCGCGTTGTGTTGAAGAGCAGCAACAAGCAGTACGGAGTTTGATCGGGCCGTACGACAATTTCTCATCTTTAGCTTTGTGGATATGCAGCCACACAATTGGTGCCACATGAACATAAAAACACCCGAACTTTTCTGGGCCGTGGAGAGCCGATCGCTCAGATCGGCGCAAGGCTCCACAAGCGATCGTGTTCTCCGCTCAGCCTCTACGCCGGCAAGATGACAGAGTCAATGATGTGAATGACGCCGTTGGAGCACTCGACATCGGTCGTCGTGACCTTGGCGCCGTCGACCATCACGCCATCGCTCGAGACCTTGATGGTGATCTCGGCACCGTTGACGGTTTTCACCTTCTGGCCGTCCATGGTGACGACAGTCGAAGCCATGACCTTGCCAGAGACGACATGGTACGTGAGGATGCCGGTGAGCTTCGCCTGGTTCTCGGGCTTGACGAGCTCCTCGACGGTGCCTGCCGGCAGCTTGGCAAAGGCGGCATCAGTCGGTGCGAAGACGGTGAACGGCCCCGCAGACTTGAGGGTGTCGACGAGGCCGGCAGCACCAACCGCCGCGGCGAGAGTGCCGAAAGCGCCTGCGGCCACCGCAGTGTCAACAATGTCCTTGAGCTTCGGCTTATCGTCCTTCGGGCCGAGGCCAAAGGTCGAGTCAATATCCTTGATAAGAGCGGCAGCCTCCATAAGCGTCAGTCCCTTGATCTTCTCCATCACATCGGCGGGCAGCTCAGACATCACATCGCTCATCCGCACATTCTGCACGCTACGATGGCGCACCGACAGCGGCGGTGCGAAGCCTGCCGCGAGTCCCGAGCATACGGAGGGTCAGAAGAGGGCATGCAGCAGCTAGGAGCAGGGAATGTCCACGCCAATCCGTCCAAGTTTGATGCGTACCGGCCGCCGAGGCCATGAGGACAGAGAGTACTAGCTTTGACATCAAAAAAAGAGAGAGGACACGGGAAAAAGTTGGCCCTTCCGAAGCGAGATCGCACGACCTCGCACTGAGCTTTTCACAGCCGACAGGTTAGCCGTCAGTTTCGTCGCGGTCCCCCTTCGATATACACCCTTCGAGCCCCGGAGAGGCGCAAGCCCTGGAGAGGCGTGCGCGTAAGGCGCTCACCTCGACGTTCCGCCGACCGGCGTGGACATTCCACCTGCTCCCGTAACCGATATTCGGTCTATGCGGCCCTGGCCCCTGGCCCTGCGCGGTTGAGACGTTCTTTTTCGACGTTTCACACCGAGTTTAATCTGCATAATCTGACCCTTAATCTGACCTTAACCTGCTTTCGTCTGGCGCGCACCATTGGCGGCGCTGCCGGGGGGGGGCGCGATGGCGTCGTAGTCCGCCCTTTCGGCGGCGGGTAACTTGAGCCACTCCGCCTCGCACAAGTCATAGTCATGGTCCCGCCAGTGGAAGCGCGTGCCTACGATTGGGCTCATGCCCGATCGATCGCACGTGAAGTCGTGGTGGACGCCCAGCACGACACCCCCGCCCGACGGCCGAGCGCGAGAAGCCGCGAGGCGGCCCACAAGCCCTTGCTCACCTGCTCGCCCCTCGCCCCCTCGCCTCGCCGCCGCCGCCGCCGCCGCCGCCGCCGCCGCCGCCGCCGCCGCCGCCGCCGCCGCCGCCTTGTCCGTCTCGCGCTTCTCGCGCTCGGCCGCTTGCCGTTTCTCCTCCTCTCTCTCCTTGAGAGCCGCTGCCTCCTTGGCCGCCGCCTCCTCGGCCGCCCGCGCCTTCTCAGCCTCGACCACCGCCGCCTGCAGCGCCGCCGCCGTACGCCGTGCTGCGAGCACCGCCCGTTCTCGCTGTGCCTCCTCAAGTGCCTCCGCCTCGTGCACGGCCGCTAATGCTTCGAGGGCTCGCTCCACCGGAGCCAGCGCGCCACGCTTGGCGGCTGCACGCTGCTCGAGGGCCGCTACGAGCGGCTCGGGCGTCGCCGCGCGCTCCAAGGCCTTCTCGAGGTGCGGCTTGAGTGCCTTGGGCGCCGCGAGCGCCGCGCCGCCGCCCCCCGTCACCTCGTCAAACACGCGGTCGAGCTCCGCATTTGTTGCGCCGCTCAACTTGAGCCCGGTGCGCACGTGCCGCCGGAAGTCGACACGCTTGAGGCCCGTGCGCTCGGGATCCCAAGTTTGGAGCAGCTCAAGCAGCCGCAGCCCTCCCACCCCATCGAGCTGCTTCCTCAGCGCCGTGCCGAGCGCGCGCTCAAAGTCGGCCGGTAGCGCCACCACCTCCGCCTCGGCCGCCGCGGCCGCCGCCTCGAGCCGCGCGTGGATCGCCCGCAGCTCCTCCATGGACAGGGGCAGCGGTGCCCCCGCCCCGCCGCCACGCACCGACGCGCCGCTCAAGTGGCCCGTGCGCTTCGCACTGCTCGCCGCGCCGCCCCCGCCGCTCCCGCCAGCGCCAGCGCCACCACCTCCGGCGGCGGCGGCCTCGCGCTGCTGACGTGCCTCGTCGCGGAGCTGGCGCTGGCGCTGCAGCTGCTCTCGCACCGGAGGGCCGAATTGGCGCCGGCGCACCCACGTCACGCTCACGCCGCCAGTCATCCTATGGAACGCGTCCGCCTTGCATGCCATTGCGATGCTGTGCTCGTCGCCCTCGAGGGAGAGCGCATACCGGAAAGCGGAGGTGTCGTCGGTGGCCCACCAGAGCTCCTCGAGGGCGTCGATCACCTCGTCCGCGTAGAGCACCCAGTCCGCCTCCGTCGCCGTCCCGATCCGACTCTGGGTGCACCACTGCCACACCCAGCTCGCACCCTCCTCGCCGCCTGGCCGCCGCGATGCTCCCGCCGCCGCACCCGGCATGATGGGCGCAGATGTGGCGAGCGTGACGTGAGGAGGAGCGAACGAGGGCTGGCCGATGCCGCCGCCGCTGCTGCCGCCGCCGCTGCCTCCGCCGTTGCTGCCGCCGCCGCTGCCGCTGCCGCCCGGAACCCCGGCTCTCACGAGTGGCACGTGTGTGTCCGCTCCAAAGAAGCTCGAGGAGGTCGAGAGTCGCCGGGAGAGTCGAGAGTCGCACTGTGAGGTCGAGAGTCGCGGCGGCCCGGCCTCACAGGGCTCATGCTCATGCACGGTTGGCTCTGGCGCCATGATCGTCACCTTTCTCCTGCGCACAGCTGCGCCGCGCTCGCTTGCTGCTGACGAACAGCGCGCGCTTGCTGGTGCAGGTGCACTCGACGCCACGTAAATGTTCGCGAAGGTGCAGGCCACCGGCATTTTGTGACAACTAAAACACGGTGTGAACAAACAAGAAAATCTCCTTCCCACAACCTACAGCATGATCTACGTTGGCACTTCCTCTTCCGGGTGATACTTTGATTGCGTGCACACTCAGGCACACGTGCTTACCGGTACAATGTACAATGTATCAGGGGCCATATGTGAAAGGTACGTACTGTAAGAGAGGAGGAGTTCAAAGCAGAATGTCATGGAATGTCGATACCCTGTGTCACGCAAATTAAGGATCGTGTTCTGCGCTGAGCTCGGCGCGCCCAAACGCGGATACCGGTATCGACGGCGTTCAATTTTCAAACCAAAAAAGTCAATATGCGCGTCAAGTGCCTGCTCCTCGTCGCAGCCGTCCTGGGCCCTGGCCTTGCGCGCGCTGAGACACGCTGCACAAACACATGTAACTTCGCCGGCGACGGCGACTGCGACGACGGCGGCCCTGGCTCCGAATACTCGTTTTGCCCCTTAGGCTCCGACTGCGCGGTCTGTGGGCCGCGCCAAACGAATACTTCGGCGACTTCGGCGACCGGCGAATGGTGGATTACCTACGTCCACACCGCGTTCAATCGAACGGACCGGAGCCCCACCTCGTGGTCAATGCCCCAGCCCGGCTTTGGCAACTCCAACGGCATGCTCGAGCTGGGTGAGTGGCGTCGTCTGGTGTGGCTCCTCAACGTCGAGAGGACCCTGACCGGCATGTACGGGACCAACGGCGTCCAGGACGCATTTAACACCACGGACACCAACCGCGACGGCCACCTAACGACTGGGGAGCTCGCGAACTACGTCCTGGCGTGCATGGGAGGGGACGCAGCGTGCGGCAACTCGGTCACCCCGGAACAGAGGCAGGCGCTGGGAAATCAAGTCCTCCTCGCGCTGACCGGCGTGCCCGATCCCACCCAGGTGGTGTCGGGCATAGCCTTTGGCGCTTTTTCCCCTAGCATCATGGCAGCGAACGCGATGCTCAAGGTCCGCTTCACGGCGGCGCAGAACCCCGAGGACCTCTTCCCCGCAGAGCGTGACATGATCAAGACGACGATCCGCAACAGTCTCTACCACGGTTGCTCGCACGGCGGCGTCTGCCCTCCGTTGGAAGAGATCGCCATGACCCTCCTCCAGGGCTCGATGGTCGTCACCGTGACGGCCTTCTTTCCCGATCAGGCGACGGCCAATTCGGCGGGGGCCACGCTCATGAGAGACTGGAACTCTCTCTCGCTCGGTCTGACGGTCACCTCGGCCCCGACCGTCTCCGTGGCACCCACCACGGGCTCGGGGGTCCTCAAGTTCGTCAACCCCATCATCTACGCTGTCGCCTCCTTGATCCTGTGCATGACCGGGTGCGTCCTCGGCTCCTGCTGCGCCAAGCGAGCGCGCAAGGCGCCCAGCAATGCCGACAAGTCGGCAAGCGAGGAGGTGCCCTACCGCGGATGCTGCTCGACGGGATGCTGCTCCACGTACGCGATCAGCGGATGGGCCTGGACCACGGACATTGCGTGCATCTTCCTGCTCGTCTCGATGGGCATGCTCTACCACACGATGCTCGCGGTGACGGACGCCATCATTTGCATCCTCGACCAGATCTATGAGCTGAGGAACTCGGCGTCGGCGGACGCGCGGGCGGCGACCGATGGCATCGGACCCATTCTCGACCTGATCAACCCTTTCCGTCAATACCTCGTCCTGCTCAGCGTGGCTGTGGTCGTGCCCGGCGTGCTGGCCGCCCTCTTCATGTTCCTCTCGAGCCTGTGTGCCTGTGGACACCGCTACTGCGACAACCGCCTCGCAGGTTGCTCCAAGTTCTTCCTGATGATCACGTACATCTTCATCATCCTCAGCTTCGTCATCGGAGTGGTGGCCACGGCCCTGGGCCCGCTCATTCAAGTGTTTGGGGAAGAGCAGATCACGATGGTCACCGCCATCTGCGAGACCACTCTGCCCGTGCTCGAGCAAACGCTCTATGATTCCCGCACGGCGATGTCGAACGCGAGGGCCACTGGTGCCGCCCCCGCATCTGTAACGGACCTGAACACGCTGCTGCTCGCCGCGGAGGAGCCGGTCGAGATCTTTGGCATCGCGTGCGGCTGCCTCGTCAAGTTCTTCAACACCGCCGTCGACCTCTTCTCGCCGGGCATCTGCAACATCCTCGCGTCCATCTTCGCGCTCTATGCCAGCTACTTCTCGTGCTGGACCACGGGGTGCTGCGTCATGCCCCATACGGCGAAGACTAGCCAGGTCACATGCGCCGGCATGATCTTCTGCCTCTGCTTCGGCAACTGCTGGGGCCGCCGCGCGATCGACAACGTCGAGGCCAAGGTGGAGACCGGCATCCACACGGTCTCCACGTCGAGCTCGGCCTCGGCCGGCAAGAAGGGCTTCTCGTCCTCCGCGACCATGAGCGCGGTGTGAAGACCTAACGCCAAAGTGTGAAGACCTAACGCCAAAGTGTAGTGACTACCCGAGGCCAGAGAGCCTCACCAAGACAGCACGAAAGTTTCAAGGGGGATGTGCGCGGGCGGGCACGGGGGCGCGGGCGCGTGCGTGCGCGGACGGGCGGGCGGGCGGCGAGTGCCCCGGACTGGCGAATGCACTACTCGTACATGGAACATCGGATCCAATATGCACGCGGTAATGATGTGCAAGAACACCGCCACACCGGTAATTTCTCGTCACACGCGTACAACGAGGGCGCGTCCTTAAGGTTGAGGAGGAATGTGCGTTGATCCTGGTATCGGAGGGGGGTAATTGGAGGGATCAGACAGTCCAAAAAGGGCATGAAAGGGTTTTCCATTTTTGCTCCAAGACACTTCAAGACTTTGCTCGCGCCTCCTCGCCTGACGGCCGCACGTTTCGCGGTCCATGGGCTGCGAGAGTTCCAAGGAGGATGAGTTTCAGCCGCACAACGAGGCCGCATCGAAGTCCACCACGGCATCTACACCACTGCCGCTGCCGGCCGATGCCACATCAGGAGCCGCCGCCAGTACAGCATCCTTCGCCGAGAAGCAAAAAGCTATCGCGTTGGCGTTGCAATCCATGCAGCAGCGACAGGGCGGCAGCGGCATGCGCGGCGTCAAGGGTCCAGGCGGTGGCATGGGTGGTGGCGGCATGTGCGGCTGCGGCGCCCAGATGAAGACGGGAATGGGAGACCCGCGGTCGGGGCTACTGAGCGCGCATCCGACGACCAAACTGACGGATGCCGAGGTTTTTGCGACGCTCTCCAGGCCGAAGGCGCCCAAGCAGCGAAGGCCGCGCTCCGCCACCTTGAAGCCGACTACAGGTTCAGGCCGGCAGGACCCAGAGTCGCAGTAGGACAAGTGTTCAGCCTCTGTCCTGTGACGACACGCGAGGAAACTAGAATCTAGATATATTACGTTAGAGAGCGCTAGAATCTAGATATGTGGGAGAACAGGTTCTCAGGGGAGCCGTCACGCGGCTCCATTAGAGACGAGATTAGAAGCACCTTCTCCTCTTCAGAGAGTTCCAGACACAGGGACCAGGACAAAGGACGCAGTTTGCGCGTATTTAAGCGACGAAATTGAGAGTGGTTCTCTCTACATTTGTTTGGGCCGGGTGCCAAGACTTGTCTTCGTGTCTCGGAGGGAGGACACTCTTGCCCATGACGGCGCGTTTTTGCGGCTATGCTGAGCGGCCGCTTCGTGCCTCGCGACAGAAGATGCCTTTGCAAAACGTGAAACTGAAGATGCCATCAGAAGTGCTCCGCGTGGTCGTTGTGGGCGCCGGCTCGATCGGGCGCGAGTTTGCGCTGCGCCACTTTGGGCCGCACACGCGCACGGCCGTGGCCGCTGTCGTCGATTGCGACGGCGACGCCGCCGCACGGCTCGCTGTGGACGTGGGCTCGGTTGCAGCGGGCGCAGCCGTCAAGGGTGGAGGCTATCGCGAGACTGCCTCGGACACGCGCGGCACTCCTGTACCGCACGCGAGCTCACTCACCGACGCCATCTTGTCCTTGTGCGACGCGGTTTACATTGGCACGACGCCCGCCTCGCACCTCAAACTGGTGCGTGCTGCGCTTTCAAGTGGAAAACACGTACTCCTTGAGAAGCCACTCGCGGCGACACCCGCGGATGCAGACGCCATAGTGGAGGCCGCGAGTGCCGCGGCCGCACGCGGCGTGCACACGCACATGAACATTGGAATGCGCTTCAACGCGGCGTTGCACGAGATGCGGCGGATCGGCGTGGAGACGGCCGGCCTGGGCCCCCTGCGCTCATGCACACTTGGGCTGCACTTTGCGCGATGGCCGCGTGAGTGGCAGACGGCCGCGTGGTGCGCCGGGCGGGCCGAAGGCGGCCCACTGCGTGAGGTGGGCACGCACTTCCTCTTCGCCCTCCACGAGCTCTTTGGGCACGGCTGCGTGCGGCGCGTGCGTGCGAGGCTCGCCTACGACGGCACGACCGAGGACGCTGCGGAGACGGCGGCGGATGGCTTGCTGGAGCTCAGCAATGGACTGACGGTTGAGCTTCGCGTCACCACCGACGGCAGTGTGAGCGGCGCCGCTGAGGACTTATACGACCTTGTCATCACGGGCGCGGACAGCGCGCTCGCACTTGAATCGTTCACCGCGCTTCGACGGCTAGGGCGTCGCAAGAAGACGATCGTCCGCGAGGGGCCATACGGGCGCGCCGAGTGCGTGCACGCGTTCGTCGCCGCGGCCGAGGCGCAGGAGGCATCGCCGTGGAAACCGGTGACGCCCGTTGAGGGGCGGAACGCGCAGCGTGTGCTCGACGCGCTTCTCGGGTCCTCTGGTGAGTGGGTGGATGTGTCATACACGTGCGAGCTCACATGAGTCCGGGGCCCCTTTCTTCGCAGAGCGCGTTACACGTAGTTGCACGGCGCAGGTCAGCGGCGGTTTCCGAAGCGCGAGATGGAGTCGAGTCACGATCCGCCGATGCGGGCATGCGCCGTCGTCGGAAAGACGTCTCACGTCACAAACGCAGCACAAACGATACGATACGATTGAGTTGCAGGGGGAGTCACAGACACAGTCAGACGAGAGTTTGCCAGTTTCACACACCGGTCACCGCGCGCGCGCCTCTCGTTGAGTCTGCAGTCTCGAGAGCTCCGACCTCCCGTCCGTGTCTGGCGTGCTGCTCTCGACCCTGACACGTCCCCCGTGCTAACAGAAACACAAACCTTGACACAAACACAGCTAAACACAAACACAGCTAAACACAAACACGGCTAAATAATAAATCTGCGACCAAACGCCGCCCGCGAGCCGCCGCCCCTCGGCGGTGACCTCAGCGGAGCGCACAGCTCCCTTCAAAGGCGACCCGAGCCATCGAGACGACGCTCGTGCTTGGCCGGAGGGCTCTCACGAGATCAGGTCTCGGGAGGCCCAAAGGGCTGGTCGCGACGCTACCGGCACCACTGCTACTCCGCTCGGAGGTCGACTCGTCCTCGTCCTCGGTGGAGCCGGCGGCGGAGACGCGGCGGAGCAGAGACGCCTCCAGTTTCGAGCGGAACGCACTCGACTTGAGTCGATCGCGCACATTCCGACGAGCGCTCAGCTCCCACCGCTTGGACGCTGAGAAGCGCTCGGCCGGGGGCAGCTGCGATGAAGGCGCGAGGCCGTTGCGCGGGCCGCCCATAAGCACGGCCTCGATCTTGGACGAGTCAAAGCTGCTCACGCCACGCGTGCTGGCGAGCGCGTTGAGCTCAGCCTGCTTCTCGCGTGTGCGTATGTAGAGGAGCGTGCGTCTGTCCGGCAGTGGCGCCAAGGGCGGCGGCTCGTGCGCCTGTTGCGGAGCATACGCTCTGGCGAAGAGCTCGTCGAGACTCAGCTCTGGGAGCGCCGTCGCTGCGCACTGCCGCACCGCCGCCGCCGCATCACGCTCCGCAAAGGCCGAGGCCCCGTCTGTGCTGTGGGGCGTCGGGACAGTCCACGACGTCTGGTCCGTCGCCACATTCCAATAATACACGCGCCCATCGTCCGCGGTGACCTCCTCCCAGCCATCGAGGGCGCATGGCGGAGGCTCCGGCGCGTCGCTCCCTCGATGCCGTGCGTACCATGCCCAATACGGCGCGTCGCTCCCTCGAGAGCGTGCAAGGACCCACGCACACTGGATAGTCACTGCCGCAGCTTCTCGACGAGCGTGCCATGACCAATACGCGCATTGGATGGCCACCACCGCCGCTTCGCGACGAGCGTGCTCCCGCGCAGGCTCATACGAGGGGCCACCGAACTCGCGCACCTCTGCTGCACTCGGCAGCGCTGCCCTCGTGGACGCCTTGACCTCGGCTCGCACCATCTTGGCTCGCATGTCTTCGGAAACCCACCATGCGCCCACGGCCACCTCATCCGCCGTCGCATGCGCTTGCGCAGCAGGCACCTCGGTCGCGGCCACCTTTTGAAATCGCAAAACGCGCCGCCGCTCGGGACTCGTAGCCTCGGTGGGCCCCTCACGGTCAGTCAAGGGGCTAGTCGAGGCCGGGCTCTCCCCTTGCCCAGCGCAATCTGCCGACCACTTGCGCGGTAAGCTGAGCGGATGGGCACAGTGAGCTTGGGGTGAGCTCGCTTGCTCAGCACTAAGAACTAATGACTTCCGAGGCAGCTTGAGCGACATCCGGCACCTAGACGAAAAAGAGAGAGCAGCAGCGCACAACCATGGCTAAAAAACGAAACGTGAATGTGAACGTGCGCCTGTGAACGTGACAAAACTTTTTTCTCGAAACCGCGCGGGGCCCCTTTGGACCCCAAAGATCATCGCCTCCATTGGGCAGACGGTGCGCGCGCTCACCCTCAGCCGCCCAGCCCAAACTCCTCGCTCACGAGCTCGTACACGGCGGGCGGGTTGCGCCCCTTGCTCGCGTGGAGCAGTCCAGTGCTCTCCGAGCGCCAGATGGAGCCCTCGGAGCCCTCGTGCACGAGCTCGGTCGCGGTGGTGCGCCGCGTCCACGCCTTGGGTACGCAACGCAGCGCGTCGGGGGCGGGCCGAACCGTGTTCGCAGTCGCGGTCGCGATCATGCCGACAGCCACAAAGTCCTGCGTGGGCGGGACCGCAGCCCAAATGGAGAGAGAGGCGGGTCCCGCGCGGCTCCACATGAGTTGGAAGCGCGCGGGCGGTGGCATCACCTGATCGAGGGCCGCCTGAAGCCGCACACTCGCGTCGGACGTCATCGTGCCCCGCTTGTCGCGAAGCTCGATCGTGCGCATCAAGGAGGGCGGCCCCTCTGCACCCACGTAGTGGCCGATGGGCACAATGTATTTGCCCCTCGCGAGGGCGGCCGGCACGATGGTCAGCGGGCTCGCAGCCGCGGCCGCGGCCGCGTCGGCAGCGCCCGTGCCGAGATCCGTAACCGTCGGAGCGCGGCCGGTGGGTGTCGGGCGCACGATGGCGGCGCCCGGCTCGCAGACGGTGAGCGAGGCGGCAAACTGCGCGAGCTCGGCGGAGGAGAAGGAGACGATCGGGGCGCGTGCGCTGCTGCTGCCGCTGGGCATGGATTGGCGCTCGGCGCTGGCATGGAGCTCAGGGATGCGCTGCAGAGGGATGACGAGCTCCTGCTGCCCGGGCACCATCATCGCACTGCCAGAGGTGTCGGCGGTCGGATCGCCCGCGGCGAAGCCGGCGACGAACTCGTCGCAGGTGAGGAGGCCATCCGCGTCCCCATCGAGCCGACGGACCGTCGCATGCACGAGCGCCACCGTCGGCTGCAGCCCGAGCCACACGAGAGCCGAGAAGAGCTCCGACGAGTTCATCGAGCCGGTGCGGGACGAGTTGAAGGCATGGAAGGCTTGGCGGAGGGAGAGGCCACGTGCCGACACGCGCCGCTGCGTGGCCGCGAGCAGCGCGCGATGCTCAAACAGGGCAAACTCGTCGGGCTCGGACAGCACGGCAGCGACCTCGGAACGCTCCCAGCCGCCCTGCGCGCGCCGTCGGCACTCACGCACCTCTTGGAAGAAGGTCTGGCGCGCCTTGGGCTCGGAGGTGTGCAGGCAGCGGAGCAGCAGGTGCTGCTCGCGCGGCGTGTACTGCATCTCCGACGAGAAGAAGCGGAAGCACTGGCGCACCACCTCGCGCTCGTACGCACCCCCTGCCGAGTAGTGCACCGCGTCCAGGAGCTCCGCATGCGAGTGGAGTGCCACGAGGGCGCCGTCCGGTAGCCCGTCAGAGAGCTCACTCGGCCAGCCCGCCGACGGCGGCGTGGCAGCGGCGGCAGCGGTAGGCTTGTCCCGGGCGTTGTCCCGGGCGTCACGCGGCGAGGCGGCGGCGGTTGGAGCGAGGGGCTCGCCGGATCGTGCACGGCTCTCCTGCTCCTGCCGTACGTGGAGCGCGCCACGTAGGCTCTCTGCCTCGGCTAGGGAGAGGAGCACCCAGTAACGGCTGCCGGGGCCCTCGGCATGCGAGCGCAGCTGGTCCATCACCATCGGGAGGAAGCCGGCGGAGGGCATGGCGCCCGGGTCGGCCTCTCCCCGCAGCCGCGCGTGCTTCTCCGCCTCCTCGGCCACCTTGGCCACCTCCTCAAGGTCGACCGCCCGGCCAAGCGTCGCGAGCTCTGAGGCCGAGAGCATGCCGTCCCCGTCCTCATCCAAGTGGCTGAAGGCCGACTTGACGCGAGCGCACTGCGTCTCAGTCAGGCTCACGCCGCCCATCATCTCCGACGCGTGCGCCAACCTGCGGCCGCCCTCGGGCTGGAAGTAGGCGCCGTCCGCCTCGACGACGTCCTCGCTCAGCAGGTTCATCGCGCCGAGCGCCTCGAGCTCATGCCGCGTGAAGCGGAGCTTGCCGCCCGCGAGGGCGCGCCCGAGCTGCTCGTACTCGACGAGCCGAGTGCCCGCGGGCTTGGCCAGCAGACGCACCCAGCGCAGCCCAAGCGGCGGCGGCTGCCACTCCATCGCGCAGATGACGTTCTTGAGCCGCCGGTGCGACTTGAGAGACCACTGAGACTTGAAGTAGTTGGACGACATCCACAGGCGCGCGGGCCACTGCAGCGGGCGGGCCTTGGCGCTGCCCGAGCGGTAGACGGCGAACTTAGACCACGGGTAAAAGGGGCCGGCGCCGCCCACGCTTCCTGTGAGGAGGTCGGTGAGGGTCGAGCCAGAGGCCGAGCCGCCGTCAGGCTGAGGTGGCTCCCCGAGGTGATGTAACGGCCACGGGCGGAGAGACTCGTCTTCACGTGAAAAGTAGAGCTTCCCGGGCTCTTGCATGACCATCTGCTCTTGCTCCTGGCTCTTCTCCTGCTCCTGCTCCTGCTCCTGCTCCTGCTCCTCCTCCGCCTCCTCCTCCTGCTCCTGCTCCTGCACCACCTCCGCCTCGAAGGGCAGCACTACGCCGCCGCCGCCGCCGCCACTGCCCGCCGCGCTGCCGGCGCCACGCCGCGCGAGCCCGCTCACCTCGGCGTAGAGTCGCTCCATACGATCACGCTCGTCGGCATCCTCACCCCCAGAGAGCAGCCGACGGTGCTGATCGGCCATCTTGAGCGCGCGCTCCCCCGGGCGCGCTGGCGCGGGCACATCGGCGGGCACGTCGTGCCCGAGAGGCTCGAGGAAGACACGCACCGCTTGGGTCTCTTGCGTGCGCTCGTCGTGGGTGCCGCACCGCCGGTGGTGGGCGAGCAGATGGCCGAGCGCTCGCTTTCTGAAGACGTGGGCGAGGCGCTGCTCGGCCAGCAGGCCCGCCTGCACATCCTCACTCCGCATCAGGTTCACCACGAGCCACGCGCACACGATGCGCAGCAACGACTCGTGCGACGCCTCGCGCAACGGCCGCTGCTCGTGGAGTGGCACGCCGCGCATGCGTGCGACCTCGACTCGAACCAGATGCGCCACCTGCGGCGTGATGAGCAGCGTGATCGTCTGGCCCGCGCCCACGGCACGCATCCGGAAGGCACCTTGCGCAAAGTCGCGGAAGGTCATGTCCTTGCCCAGGGTCATCGCCGCCTGCGCCGAGAGCGTCTGGGCGACGTCGACTCCCGTCGAGTGCACCTGATCGAAGAAGGTGAAGCGCCGGTGCGGCGCGACGCCGCAGCCGGCGAGGGGGAGCACGCGGAGGCCGGCGCGAAGCAAGATGACCTTGCGGTCCTTGTCGTCGAGGAAGACGACCCCCTCCATGCCCTCGAGGCCGTGCGTGAGCAAGTAGCGTGCCACCTGCAGGTTGGTCAGCCCGGTGATGAGGGCGCCCGAGTCGATGAGCGCGTGGAAGGGCGGCACGTGCGAGGCCACCGAGTCGAGGAGAGCGATCACAGACCAATCATGCTCGACGAACGTGTAGCTCATCACCGAGGTTGTCGTCAGGATCGAGAGCATTTGGGCGTCGTCGCCCTCCTGGTAGATGCACCGGCCGAGGTCCGTCGGGAGCAAATCGGAGGGCGTGCCGCTGAAGCCGAGGCGGCACCCAAAGAGGGAGGCGGATCCGAGGTCCTGCCCATTGGCGGAGAGCTTCAGGGCCTGGTGCTGCATCGTGAGGGGGAAGGCGAGGTTCTCGAGGTAGTGCTGCACCGCGTGAGGGAGCCGGCCGAGGAGCTCATACAGGATGTTCATCTGCTCGGCATCGAGAGGATTGAGGAGTTGCAGCGGCCACAGGTCGAGCATCGTCCCCGACGCACCGCCGCCTTCGACGCTCGTCGCGCCGGCCGGCACGTCGCCAGGGAACAGGGGCGTGGGGGGGTAGGGCGACTTGGCCATGGGCAGCCCGGGCACGGTAACGCCCGCTGACTCGTCGTGCGAGCGACGGGCCTCGCGCCGTTCACGGCCGGCGAGGTCGAGCCGCTCGCCGAGGCCCACAGCCACCGCGGCGTTGTCGAGCACGTCGCCCATCCCTCGCACCGCCCCGCCGGCGAGGCGCACCCACTGCGCGTAGAGGCGGCAGGTAGGCCGGTAACGGTACGGTCCGCCCTCGATGCCCATCTGCTCGAGGAGGAGGTTGATGAGCCCTACAAAGTCGGCTCGGCGCAGTCCCTCGTGCCGGTACGCGAGGATGGTCAGCCCGATCAGGGCGTCCGGGTGCGAGAACTCGGCGGCGAGCGAGGGCACATCCTTGCCCACGAAGGGGACGGCGAGCAGCCGGCGCGACTGCGGTACGCTGCCGCTGCCGCCGCCGGCCGCGGGCGTGGCTGCCGCCGCCGCGAGATCCTCGAAGCTGCCAGCCCCTGCGCGATCGCCCGCTTCCTTGGCCGACGGAGCGCGACCGAGGGGCGCGGGCGGTGCACCCGGAGCGGCCGCAGTGCCTGACGGTGGGCCCACCGGTGCAGTGGAGGCGCCTGCCGTCATCTCTGCGATCATGCGCTCCGGCAGCAGCCCGTAGTGGACCCGCGCGACCTTGCAAAGCACGTGGGGCAGCACCGTGTGCAGCCACGTGTACGCGAGATTGAGCAGCTGCATCTGCTCCGAGGATAGGCGCGACACGAGCCATTGCCACTTCTGGGCGTCGGCCGCGGCCGCCTCGGCCGCCGCCGCCTCGAACTTTGCCTGCGCCGCCGCTTGCGCTTGCGCTTGCGCTTGCGCACGCAGCGGGTCTGCGGCGGCGGAGGGCAGCGGCTCAGACGCGTCTGCCGATGGAGCGCCGCCGCGTTGAGCGCCGCGGGAGAGGTAGGAGATGATATGGTCGTCAGAGCCGTGTTGCACGCGGTTGCGCCGGAGCCAGAGCAGGGCCCATTTCGTCAGAAGCGGGCGCAGCTGCTCGTCGTAAAAGGAGCGCTCTAGGAGCGTCGTATGGGGCACGGCCTGAAGTGCGCAGCCCGCCAGGCCACTGTCGTACACATCGCACAGCTGCTGGAGCAAGAGCTGGGCCTCGGGCGACTCGTGCCACGTGGCAGTGCATTGGTGCGAAGCCGGGTACAGCGCGCCGTCGAGCAGGTGGAACGGGAGCTGCCAGCGCATCGGCGCAAAGTGGATGGGCTGACGCTCGCCCTGGGGCCAATTGAGCTCCGAGCGCAGCGGATGCAGCAGCACGTCGACCTCGTCGAGCAGCGCGACGGATCGACGAAACTCACCCAATACCGCCGCGAGCGTGTCGGCGGTGACGCGCAGCTCGGAGCGGCGCGAGCGGAAGGCGTGCTTGCGCTTGCGCTGGCGCAGGCCGAGCAGCCGTTGCAGTCGATGGACGAAGGCCACCTCCTCGGGCGGTGGCGGCGTTGGTGCCTCGACCTCGCCCTGCAGCTCGACGAGTGCATCCACAAACTTGAGCATCACCGACTTGACAGCGGAGGGCTCGAGGAGCAGCACGCCGCGCAGCGCGCTCGCATGGCGCAGCAGCTCGAGGAGCGATCTCGTCACCTCCGTGTAACGGTCGAAGGTCATCCCGTACACGGGGCGCTGGAGCGCCGCTGCGAGCTTCTCACGCAGCACGGCGCGCGCCGACGGCAGCAGATGCGGCGGTACGATCGAGAGAACGAGCGACGTACCGTCGGCGATCATGAGTGCGAGCAGCGGCGCAATCACCGTCGTCTTCCCTTGCCCCATGATGAGCTGATGGCAGAGTGACTCGCCACGCCGGTGCGCCTCGATGAAGGTCTGGATGAGACTCACCTGGGCCTCGCGGAGCAGCAGGTCGTGCGTGAACTCGAAGACGAGCAGTCGCGGGTCGAACTCGACTGGGCCGCGCGTCGACGGCCGCTCGCCGAGCTGGATCAGGTCTTGCGCCGCCCCTGGCTGCATCCCGGACACATTCTGCACATAGTGGCGCTGGGCGGTGAGCGACGAGGCGAGCATCTGGGCCTTCGCCTCTGCCGCGCGCGCGAGGCCCTCGTGAGAGATGGAGGAGCGCCGACCACCTTGCGCGGGGAGCTGGCGCACGATCTCTAGTAGCTCGCGAGCCTCGACGATGCACCGCTGCGCCTGCCCGATGCGCGTCGCCGTGAGCAGCGCGACGGAGGTGAGCTCGAGAGCGAGGCGCAACTGCTCGAGCGATGCGTGAGGGTTGAAGAGCTGCAAGTCGCTCTCAGCGCGATTCGAGAGGAGCATGCCCACTAGATGATCAAAGTTGACCGATGCCTCTCGTCCGGAGAGGCGCGCGAGCTCAAACGCGGCTCGGCGCTCGGTGTCGAGGGAGGCCGCGACCGAGCCAGCCGCGGCGGCCGTTGAGTGCGCCGGCAGCACGTTGGCCTTGCGGACCGCGGCTGCGACGAGCTCGGCAAAGCGCTCGTAGTCGCGCCGATGCAAAGCGGTCAGCCGCTCGATGAGGCTGTTCGCGATCTGGAGCAGCTTGCCGGTAGCCGCCGGCGAGCCGACGCACTGCTGGATTTGATCGCTCGTGAAGCCGGCGAGCACCGCGAGGCTCTTTCGGTTCTCAACGGCCGCAAACTTCTGCACGTCCTCATCGAGCCGCCGGATCATGGCGGCGGCGAGCTCGGAGCGGGCCGCCGGGTGGCGCGACAGGTCGAGTCCGAAGGGGAGGGTGCCGAGCAGCTCGGGCTGCCCGCGCTGCTTTCGCGTCTGCGTGCGAACCGTCGTGTCGAGCGCGATCGAGGCCACGTCGAGCGGACAGTGCCGTCCACGCGCCCCTCCGAGTGAGGCAAGCGCCTCGAGCTCCTCTGCCCCCAGCTCGCCGCTCGGGCTCAGGGTACGCCGTGTGCACGGCCGCCCCGCACGCAAGGTGAGCCAAGGGCGCAGGTGCGTGGGCAACGCTGCCGCCGTGCGCCGCGCGCCGCCTTGCAGGTAGGCTGCGAGCTGCACGTCGAGGGTGAGGGTGGAGGACGGCTTGTACTCAACGAATCTGTGGGGCGGCCACTTGAGCTGCCCTGCCTTCTCGTGCTCAAGGAGGACCTCCTTGATGCGCTCGACCAGCTTCGAGATGACCTCCTGCCCCTGGATCATCCACGAGGTCTTGATGTTGCGATTGTCCTCGAAGCGCGGCAGGTGGCGAGCCACCTGCGAGCGGAAGGAGGGAGGCGGAGGAGGCGGGGGAGGCGGGGATGGAGGGGTTGATAGGGTGCGGCAGAAAGAAATCGAGGGTAAATTGAGGGAGAAATCGAGGGAAGAACCGAGGAAGAGCGGCAGGGAATTCATGCGCCATGGCCAAATCTGGATGTATTGGGGTTCGTCACTGGGTTTCGTCAGAGTCTTGGCTAATCTGGATGATTTGGGTTTCGTCCCTGCGTGTGCGGGCCGCCTCTCGCCAACAACGGCCAGGGGGGGGAGGGGGAAGGGGGAAGGGGGAAGGGGGGGAGGGGGGAGGACTCTTCACCTGCGGGTTGTGGAGTAGGACGCGCAGGACGGACATGAGGAAGCCAGGCTTGCACGTGTCCGATGTGGGCAGAAGGCGCATGAGGACGGCGCCGAGGGCATGGCCCGTGTCGTTGGCGAGCAGCTTGAAGACCAGATCGCCGCGGATGAGCTCGTACAAGAAGAGGAAGCCCTTGTCGTCGCGCCCTCCGTGCAGCTCGAGCCCATGAGAGAGCCAACGGTCAAGCTCCTTGAGCGCGGGCAGCCCGACGAGCGCCTCGGGCTTCGAGTACGAGATCTTGGAGATCTTGGAGAAGAACTTGCCCATCTCGACGAGCACGCCTTCGTCCACGCACGAGCGGTCCTGCAGCGTATCGAACTGGGCGCCCACCGTGGGGGCGGGGCACGGCAGTTGGATGGTGTTGGGCGGGCTCGTGGGGCCGCCGCCCAGGATTGCTTGCGTGGCGCCCGCGATCGCTTGCCCGATGCCGCCGAGCAGTCCGCCCCCTGTGGGCGGTGCGGGCGGTGGCTCGCTCACGTCCATCTGCATCGCCGCCTCGAGGAGCAGCCGACGGTTGCGCAGCGTACGGTCCATCGACTTGGACGAGGGGCCGGCAGCCGCCGGTGCGCCCTCCTCCGCGAGGGCTTCGTCGGAGACGGATTCGGCTGAGATGTGCGTGAGGAGCAGCAGCTCCTGCGACACCTCGAGCCTGCAGGAGAGCGCCACGTGCCAGCGCTTGTGCACGTACGCCTTGAGCTCGCGCGCGAGATCCCACGGCAGCAGGCTCGCAAGCGGCGTGTGCATCGCATGCAGCGACACGTGCAGCCTGCATGCATGTGCATCGGGGTGCCGGTCCGCATTGCACTGCGCGAGGAGGCGCACTATCTGTCGCTCCTCTGGGGAGAGTGGCCCATCGCACACGCAGAGCGACGCCATCGCGACGACCGCGTCGTACTGGCGCGCGAGCAGCCGCAGCATCAGCAGGTAGAGCGCCGCCGCGAGCGTGGGCGCGAACAGGCATCGCTCCGACAGGTGCACGGGGTACAGGTAGTGGCGAGTCGCGCCGAGGTTGCCGAGCCACACCTCGTTGCCGCACTCGAGCTCAAGCTCGGAGGGGAAAGGCTGGAGCAGCGCCTCGTCCGAAGCCCCCGCGCCGCCGCCGCCACTGCCGCCGGCAAGAGCGCCGCCAGTAAAGAAGCTCCCTAATTGGGCTAATTGGGCCACCGCACCAGCGCTGCCTTTTTTGGCGTCCTTGTCCGCTTCGGCGCCCGCGTCGGCGGCGGCGGTGGGCGCGCCGTCGGCGAGTGCGACGCGCTTCGGGCGGGTGCCCGCCGAGACGAGCACAAAGAGCCCTCCGGTGAGGTGCTCGAGCAGCAGCGAGTTGGGTACGCCCTGGAGCAGTCGGAGGACCTCGGCAGATCTCCGATTTGAGATGAAGAGCCCTTCGTGCTGCTCGCAAAAGAGGCGAAGCTCCCCCGCGCCCTCGCCCGGCGGCGGCGGCGAGCCATCCTCGGCACGCGCACGGAACGAGAGGCGGAGGCGAGGCAGCTCGATGAGCTCGATTGCGTTCGGGCCGAGCCCCTTGCCGGTGCCCGCCGTGTTGGCGCGCGACCAAACGAGTAAGTGCGACAGGTCCTCGAGGCGCGAGAGGAGGCGCGAGAGCCGACGCAGCGGCGACGCCTTGGGCGGTAGCAGGAGGTTGAGTAGGCTGAGCGTCGGTCGGTGCTCATCCTCGATGCCCTGCGCCGCCGCTGCCGCCGCCGCCGCCGCCGCGTGGATCGGGTTGACGTGGGCTGCCTTGCCGCCCAGCCCGCCGCCGCCGTCGCCGGACACGCCCTCGTGGCGGTATGCGGCAGCGCTCGCGCGGGCGGGCGAGGGCGGCGACTCGCCCTTGCGTGCAGCCACATCAGCGTCCTCAAGCAAATGGATCCGCTGGATGAGCGCTGACGCGTCGCCGCTCGCTCCGCGCTTGCCGCCGACGTGCACCTCGCCGAGAGTGATGCGCAGCTCAGTACGGCGCGAGTCGTTCGCGTGGGCGCCGGGCTTCATGTACCCACGGAGGTGCTTATCATCCGCCTGCTGCCACAGATCGTACATCTCGAGCAAGGCCGTCGGCAGGAGGCCGTACAGCAGCCGGGCCGGCAGGTAGGTCTGTTCCCCGAGCGCTGCGGAGAGCGTGCGCGTGATCACGAGCGACGGCTGCGGCATCACCGGCAGGTGCGCGATCCCCATGACGCGTTGCACGTGTGACGTGGCACGCTGCTCCTGCCGGCGCGGGTAGAGCGCATGCAAGCAGTGCGTCGCATCGGACGAGAAGACGATGGATCGGAAGTGGCGCCGGCCGCACTCGACCACATCGTACACATGGATCGTCGGAGGGTCGCGTAGGATCATCACCTCCTTGAGAGAGTGGCCGTCGAGCGTGCCACCGCCGCCCACGCTCGCACTCGCCGCACCCGCGCCGGCGCCGCCCGCGCCGCCCGCGCCGGCGCCGCCCGCGCCGGCGCCGCCGCCCCCGCCGCTCGAGCTCACGTCGACCCCGTTGGATCGCTCGACGGCCGCAGCGACGGCCGAGATCGCGGACGAGGTCTGAGCGTAGAGGATGGCGTACGACGAGTCGGACAGGTCGTCGTCGGGCAGCGTGAGCACCATCCCAGCGAGGTGCGACTCTCCCGCCTCCTCGAGCGCCGTCTTGAGCCATGCCTCCCGGGGGCGCAACCCCGAAGGGTACGGGCGCAGACCCCCCGGCCGGGGCGGCGGGCGCAGGTCCGCCGCCCATCGCTGCAGGTCGTGTCGCTCGCCCACAAGGCGCAGCCAGCGCCGCTGCGACGTGGCCGACACCTGCACCGACTGGATGGGCCCGAGGTCCTCCCCAAACGCAGCCAAGAAATCGGGCTGGCGCGCCACCTCCTTGGGCAGCGGCGTGAGCGCCTGCCGACGCAACGAGAACTCACCGAGCTGGAGGTTGACCTCCACGTCAGCGCCGCGGCGCGTGGCTGTGACCAGACGGAGCCACGTCTCGAGCCGTACCTGTGGGGAGGGGAGGGGCGCCGTAGTGAGCCCTTGCATGCGCGAGGAGACGGAGCAGTCCCTAATTTGGGTCACGAGCCGTACCGTCGCCCGCGCGCCCGGCGCGTGATTGCGCAGATTCTCATGGTCGCGCTTGCGCCCCATCGAGACTTCGTCCTTGTTCTCGGCCTGGAGGCGCTCGGCGGCAGCCTTCTGCTCGGCGAGCACTCGATCGATCTCGCCGCCCTCGGACGCATCCGAATCGTCCGCACTAATGCCCGACGTGTCCGGCACAAATCGGCCCATGCCGCGGTAGCCGGGGCGTTCCGTCCACACTCGCGGCTTGAGCCACGCCGCGGCCGCCGCCGCCGCGCTGCTGCCCGCCGCCCGGCCGCCACTCCCAGGTAGCCGGCGCGGGCCGGTGCACGTGACGGTGCGCACGATCGCCTCCATGGCGTGGTTTTTGAGCGTCGGGTGGCGCTCGAGCCAGCGGAGCAGCTTGCACCGGTGGCGTGTGAAGAGTTCGAAGACTTCGGTCTGCGGCAGCCCGAGGATCGCATCGACCGCGCCCGCTTCCCACACGGAGCGCTTGGCGCCCTTGCCGCCGCCCAGGTCGGCAGCCACATCGACGTCGAAGGCGTGGTTGTTGCCGAGGAAGACTTGCGCGCAAAGGAGGGTGCTCACGCCGTCGTACTCCAGCTCCGCCTCCTCGACGTGCTTGTAGCAAAAGGCGAGGTGTGCGAAGAGGGTGCAGCACGCGCTGAGCTGGCGCTGCGCCAGGCACTGATCGCACCACGCCTCCACCATCGTGGCCATCTCCCGCCGTAGCGCCGTCACCAGCCGGCCGCGAACCGAGCGCAGCACCGAGAGCGCCTCCGGCCCGCACAGCAGCCCACGCGCGGGCGCGCCGCTGCCTGCCTTTGGCCTCAAGAGGTCCTCGGGCTCGTTGGCCAGGAGCACTGCGCGGATGAAGCCATCGACGCGGGCGGCCACGCGCAGAATGTAGAGCGAGGCGGCGCAGTTGGCCGACGCCGGATCGTAACGGCCACCGTCGAGCTCGAGGGCGAGGCCGGTGAGGGCGAGGATCGAGTCGCCCACGGCCGCGGGAGATCGAGTGAGCTCATTGAACAGGATGCCCGCGGGGGTGGCGAGGTGCGCGCGCGTGGGCGCGGGGATCTGCTGCGGCGGCTGCTTGAGCGCCTCCGACTGCCACAGTCCTGGCTCGAAGAGCGCCGCATCGAGCGCCGCCTGCAGCTTCGGGTTGCCCAGGGCGTGCACGTGCGACGCGCTCGAGAAGAAGCGAAGGAGGAGCGGCACGCGTAGGTAGGGCACCGTCAGGTATTGGAGGAGGAGCTCGGATTCCCGAGGGCGGAGGGCGCCGTCAAATGAGGGGAGCTTGGGCAGATGAAGGATGTCATCCTCGCTCGTGCGCTCGCCTTCTCGCGTCGAGAGCTTGAGCTCATCGCCCAACTCGGCGCGGAGAAGCGCCGCCGGGTCCGCCGACGAGGGTGGCGCGCGCGGCTTGTCGGCGAGCCCGACCAGCCGGCGCCCGAGGCGCGAGAGCCACGAGTCTTGACCCTCGTCCTTGACCTGCTTCTGAAGCGCCGCGGGCGACAGGTGGCGCCTGAAGCCCGAGACGACGAAACCCTCGCCTGGCTGGTAGCGCCAGGAGAGCGCCGCATCGAGCGGCCGCCACGTCATGATCTCGGGGAGCGCCTCGACCGAGGGGACCATGAGCAGCTTGAAGATGAAGACGATGTCGCGGAAGAAGCCGAGCTCGGGGTAATTCTCGAGCACGAGCCGGTCCTCACCAGTCAGATAGAGCGGCAGCAAGTCGCCCGGCGCGGCACGCTCGATGGGGAAGGCCGTGTGCAGGCACAGCTGACGCAGCAGCGTCGCGTCGCCCTCGGACAGGTCCATCGAGCCTTCGAAGCGGAAGACCACGCGCGAGGCGGGCACGCGCGCCCGCTGCGCCGCGAAGTAGTCGAGCACCTTGGTGCGGGCAATGTGAAGTTCCGGAGCGGAGAGCTGCAAGTCCTCGGACTCGACGGCAAAGGCTCCGATCTCGAAGCCAAACGGGCCGCCGGGGCCCGCGCACTGGCCCGAGTACGAGTCGCACAGCAGCGAAGGCACATCGCAGGTGCGCACGCGCATGACGGCATCGGCGAGGGTGGCGAGGCACGCGACCACGACGAGTCGCGTGGCGTCGAAGGAGCGCGTGACGCGAATGGAGAAGCAGCAGGCTGCAAAGTGGCGGCAGACCATCGAGAGCAGCCGCAGCAGGTCCGCCTGCGTCTCGTAGCGCATCTCCTGCGACGCCCAGAAGCACTTGCTCGTGCGCTGGGGGTGGTCATGGGGGAGCGGCAGCGGCAGCACGGCGGTGACGAGATGCTGTATGAGCGCGATCCGCAGCAGGTACGTGTTGGACACGTGGCGCATCTGGTTCGAGAGCACCTCGCACAGCTGGACCGTGTGACGAAGCGCCACCGCCACCTCGTGCAACGTCTCGACCTTATCAGCCACGCGGGAGAGCTCTACGGGTAACACCACCGGCGGCACCTCCGACTCTCCGGCCAGATGATCGATCGAGCCACCGCGGCGCAGACGCCCAAAGAGGGGGAAGCTCGCGGCTCCCACGAGCGAGTGGCCGCGCTCGAGCTCAATAGGGGGCGGCGCCGCGAGCGCCAGTCGCGCTCGTCGCTCCGAGACGAGCGCCTCGAGGTTTTCGAGGGTTGCTCGTAGCCCTGCCGCGTGCGCCGTCGCAAAGGGCAGCGCGCCGGGCGCGTCGGCGAGGGAGGCGGCGGCGGCGGCGGTGTGCGAGCATGCGAGCCGAAGGAGCACCGCATCCGAGGCGGAGAGCGAAGGCAGAGCACTCAGCTGCTCGACGCACTGGCGCACCGCCGACCAGCGTACGAGGAGCCCAAGATAGCGCGCCTGGGCGGCAGAGAGACCGCGGGCACACAGGAGGGCCTCCAGAGACGCCATCGCGAGCGCCGCATGCGAGGCGTCGTGGGAGAGGGGCGGGTCGTGCCAGCGCAGCGACGAAGGCGCGGCGCCCGCAACCCCCGCGAGCGTCGGTTGGTCGACGAGCGCGGGCAGCAGAGTGTCATACAGGAGCGACGGTCCAGTCGGCGTCGCATGCTGTATGAAGAGCATCCGGTACAGGACGAACCAAAAGCCCGAGTCCGTCAGACGCTCGCGGGGCACGCCGCGCAGGTCGATGGCGGGGGTACGCTGCACGCCGCCCGTCGCCGGGTGCAGCCGCGCCGGGTGCCATTCGAGACCGTGGCCCCAATTGACAATAGCCACGTTGAAGGTGCCGTCATCACATCGATGGAGTACGAGAGCGAATGCAGCACCTTCAGACTCCCACGCCGCCGGTGCCACCAACTCCCCTGCGACGGCAGCACGCGAGGGGGGAGCGAGGGGGCGCTCAGGGAGGGTCAGGCGCGGCGAGGCGCGGGTAGGCGCGGGTAGGCGCGGCGACGGCGAGGCGGGAGCGGCGGGCGCGTACCGCCGACGGGTATGGAGGCAACCATCGGAACGAGCTGCTCGAGGAAGGTCAGGAGGGCGGCATGCTCGCCCGAGGGGCGCTGATAGCCGATGAGCTCGATGCCGAGGCGGAAGGCATTCTCCGCCGCCTCGAGCTCGACTAAGCTCGCTCCGCCACCCGCCTGGCGCACGCCCTGCAGCAGCTGAATGACAAGGATCATCGAGGAGCGCATCGCGGCGAGACCCGCGGGGGCTTCGGACCCCGGGCTTAGGGCCGCGCGTGCGCCGCCCGCGCAGTCGGCGAAGAGGTCGATGAAGGCAAGCGACTGCCAGATGGGGCGAGTGCGCGCGCCGGCACCGCTCGCAGACGCTGCCGGAGCCGGTGCAGGCATCGGCCACTGCTGCAGCCGGCGGTCGACGTCGGTCGCTCCGCTCACACCGATCCCCGCGGCAGCACCACCACCGCCGCCAAACGTCCCGAGCAGATCGCCCTCAGCAGCCTCGGCGTAGCGGCCGGCCGTCGCCGCCGCCTTGGCCGCCGACGTCAGCGGCAGCTCAAAGTTGTTGTACATGGCCGGCATCCCGCTCACGCCGCCACTGGCGGGCGCCGAGTGGGTGTACGGGTTGTGCAGCGCTGGCGACATCAGGCTCGCGCTTGGAGCGCCGGCGGCGGCCGCCGGCGGCGACATCAGGCTACCCGGAGTGCGCGCGGAGCCCACCGGCGGTGGCGGCTTGGATGGCGTCTTGCGCACCGACGAGGACTGGTCGGCCAGCGCCGGCGCTGCGGCCGGCGCCGAGGTGAAGAGCGTCGCGAGGTCGCTCAGCGGGTTCCTGCTGGCCTGCGGCGCGGCGGGAGGCGGTGCGGGCGTCGCAGCCGAATCCTCGACGCGGCAGAAGGAGCTCGGGAACCAGCCGACCTTTCCGTGGAGCGAGCCGGCCCACCAGCCACCTGCCTCTCGCTCCTCGATGACCTCGATGCGGTCGTCTTTCGAGAATGTGAGGTAGCGCTTCTCGTCGCTCGACGGTGCTGCCGCCCAGTCGTGCAGCGCGACCGCGACCTTGGGCATCTGGCGGGCAGCGTCGGCTATCGGCGGCGCGATTGTCAAGTTTGGCAATCGAAGACCGCACACCTCACGTGGAAAAACCACCAATACGGCGCTCGACGACTTGACTCGTCTTGACTTGTCTTGATTTTACTCGGCGACACCGTGCCTGCTCGCTTCCGCCTCATTGGCGTGCACTCTGCATCTGCTGCGGTGCTGCGCCTGCCTAGCCCGAGGCGCGCTTTCCCGTGAGCGCCGATGGAGACGGTCGACCTGAAGCTGGTGCTGCTGGGGCAGCCGGGCGTGGGCAAGACCTGCCTCGTCTACCGCTACCTCTACAACACCTTTGGCGAGACGATCTCAACGATCGGCGCCTCGTTTGCGATGAAAAAGGTGGAGCCCTCGGACGGCGGGCGGCCGTGCAACTTGGGCATCTGGGACACGGCGGGACAGGAGCGCTTCGACTCGCTCTCCAGCTTCTATTGCCGTGGAGCGCGCGCGGCCATCATCTGCTTTGACCTCACGGACCGTGCCTCCTTTGAGTGCGTGACGACGAAGTGGATCCGAAAGGTCATGGACGAGGCGGAGCAGGGGTGCCACATTTGCATCGTGGGCACCAAGCTCGACTTGGTGCAGGCGGGCGCCGCGACGCGCGCCGTAAAGGCCGACGAGATCGAGGCGCTCGCGCAGAAGCACCATGCACATTGGTTTGAGACTTCGGCTAAGCAGGGGGAGGGCGTTGCGCAGATCTTCGAGAAAATCGTGAGGCAGTACCACTCGCGCGCGAACGCGGGCGACGCGCGCCAGGCCGGGCTGCCGCAGGCCAAATCCAAATCGGGGGGCGGCTGCTGCTGAGGGCACGTGCGACCCGCCGTGCTCCGGTCGCAGCAACATCCCCCCAGGGCCCCAATCCGCGCGGGTCCCTGTCGAGGCCCGCGGGGTCAGGCCACGAAGGCTGCTAGTACAACAACAAAGGGAGGCACGCGCGCAGGCCCACCTCCGCTGTCACACAGGCTTGAACACGCCCGTTGAACGCCCTTGACGGCCGTGGAGGCTTATGGTGGCGTACCAAAGTCAAGTCAAGTCAAGTCAAGCCACCACTGCTGGCCGCCGGAGCACAATCGATAAGCTTCCGTATGGTTGTTGTCTAGTGTTTATGTGAGACTTGACTTGACTTGCTACCACGCTTTTTCACACATTCGCGCCAGCAGCCGCTGCCGTTGACGGCTGGGCTGCCGGTTCCGCGCTTCGCGCCACGCTGGAAGCGTTTGCTCGCCGCTGGACGCCCGCCGTCAGCGTCCAGTGCATCTTGCATTTTCTTCGCAGGAGAGTTACGTCAAGGTTCCGTGAACAATGCGGGATTGCGTGAACAAAGCGGGGTACGTGAAACAAAGCGGGGTGACATACTGTTCGACTGAGGATGACCGTCTGATCAACTACTGATGTTTGGGGGACGGGGCGTTCAGAGTGACTGTGCACTGTGAATTACATGCAGCACAGCTCACAGGCTCGGATGTTTTAATCGAAGCTCTCGGGCGGGCTGCTTGTGCTCGGACCGCTGCAACCTGCTCGTGGGAGAGGAGCACTTGCTCACATAGCATGCGCTCCGTGTCGAGGAGCTCCCTCGGCCCGCTGCCGCCTAGCTCCCGCGCCGCCCTCGGCCGTGGCCTCGTCGCGCTAACGTCGCGCCCACTGCCATTCTTCAACAAATTCTGCACGCCCAGCAGGCCACAGGCTTGCATGTACACGTAGTGCTCCATCTGCCGCGGAAATGGATAAGAGTTGCAAGGTGACGAGCGAGCGTCGCAACTATCCACACGGACGTGGGCTGCTCGGCCAATTGCGAATTCTGTTGCGCTAGCAAAGTACTGCTTGCGCCCCCTTTCCAAATAGGGGCAAGATTCGGTGCGATTCCTTGGATGCAAGAGAATTTTGGATCGTGGAACAAATATGGAAGGTCGTCTGGTACCGGTAGGACGGTGGTTTCAAGACACCGACCATGGTGCTCCGGACGGAGTTCGTCAAATTCGGAGCGCGATCATACACCGTACCGGTACAGTAACACGCGTGATCCTACTTTAATTACACGTTCAATCGTACCGAATCGCACCGAATCACTTGTTCCGCATTTGGTAACCAGTTCCGGCACGGTAACGCCAAATCAAAAATGAGAAAAACCTCAAAATAATGCGAAATTTGGCCGTACCAGGCTCACGGTGCTCGTTCGCGCGTTACCGCGCTATGCATCTCCGGATGCCGTTGGTGTTTCCCCTGCTTCGAGAGCGTGTGACGGCCTCACTCACGCCGATCGACGATTTGGAGGAGCCTCGTGGCATCGAGTACCGGGCCATCCGTGACTCCGGTCTCCTCGAGAACTAACACGTGCGGCGCCAGGAGCTCCATGGCCCAGCTCATCGCGAGCTTCGCCACACGCCCCTTGAACGCCACGTCCGCCGCGTTCGTCGCGGACCATCGCGACAGAGCGACGAACATGCTCGTTCGGGCCTGGGTGGGCCATTGCGTGGGGAAGGAGGCTGCCCGTGCCCAGGCGCGAAGGGTCGCCACGGTGCACAAGCAGCCCCGAGTGCCGATCCAATCCCTTGCCTCCGCCCCGTTCTCCTGCCCTCGAAGGTGGTCGATGAGGTCGACTACGTCTGCAATCGGCAGCGCGGCTGAGGCTACGAAGAGGCCGATGCGGGCGGCATCATCTTCGGTGAAGTCGTAATCATCGAAGAAGCAAGCGAACCACGACATGATCATCTTGGATCGATCCGAACGCACCGGCATCTTGTCCAGGCACAGTTTCAAGACCGCCTCATCATCGACACTGCCGAATGCTCCAGCAAAGCTCTGGACGTCGCTCCGGACGAGGCGAGCTTCCTCGAGACTGAGGGTCGAGATGCCGTCCGTATCGAGGGTCGAGATGCTGTCCGTAGACGCTGTATGCGTAAAAATCTTCATCAAGCCCAAAATGTCGATGCACTCAAAGACCTTCTCAGCGCTCCACTCGGAGGCACGCCTGCACTTGTTGAGAGCTTCGGCGAATCCTTCAAACCCATTCATGCGGTTGAAGAGTTCCTTGCTGTCGCGTGCAACCATGACGGGCGCCATGCGACGTACCAGCTCGATCGTAGTGGCTGGCCCGTCAAGTCGGCATGTAACGGCACCGAGGAGACGCAACGCGTCGTCCGCGACGGCATGGGCCATGCTGCGTTTGCTGCCTGTGCATGCGGCGTACTCAGATTGCAGGCTCGTGTGGAAGTCGGCCGAGACGAGGCCCCGAGCAAGGGCAGCATTCCAGACGGTGGAGACGAGAGCGAGGCGCGCGGCTGCGTGCACTGGTAAATGAGCGATGATGAGAGGGTACACCTCGAGCGGCAAGTCGTCCATAGTCGTCGCGTGCGCGCGGGGACCGGCTGCGGCGCTCCGGAGCGGCTCGGATGACGGCGGCTCCGGAGCGGCCTGCGCACCAGGTGGCTGCCAGCGCTTGCGCTTCAAGGCCTGCAAGTGGCGGTCATCCTGGAAGTCGCCATCCTCGTCCTCGTCGTCGCCACCCGCTTCAGTGCCAGAGCGATCATTGGGGCTCATCGCCGAGCGCGAGCTAGTAGTCGAGGAGCCAGCCGGATGCATCGACGGTGCGAAGCGAAGGCGGACGCCTCGAAGTAGGAAGGGGGTTCGAAGCAACTGGGCGGGGCTCGGCTACGGGGCAAGGTCGCAGTGCGGGGGAACTCGACCGCACTGTGCGGTCCCCCTGTGCGGTGTGCTTGCGGACCGCACTGCGGGATTTTCAGTGTGAGATAAAACGAGCGCATTTTCACACCGCACTTCGTTCGATTTTCCCGCACTGCGTTCGTTTCCCCCCGCAGTGCGCAAGAGCAGTGCGGTCGATTTAGACCGCACAGGTGTCGCGCAGTCTTGCGCGCAGTGCGGCTCGCCCAGTAGCCGACAAGCCGAGCCCCGCCCAGTTGCTTCGAAACCCCTTCCTACGCGAGAGTTTATCGGCCACTAGACGAAACGTGCGGCGCAAGGCGCGCGCGGAACTGAGCGACTTTGGATCGATATGACACCAAGTATCCCTTTTCACAGCAAACTGACCAAGGAAACTGACCACCCTTCTGCAGAGGGCCCTTGGCAGAGGGGTCTGCAGAACCCCCAATGGTTAGTCAGCTACCGAACCCCTTGCCTATTGTAACCCTTAGCCTTACGATGCGATTCTGTGGGGAGATGTATCATCTGATATCAGCTGATGATTTACAAGATTTAGTTGGTAATCACGGAGCGCGGCGAACACGATTGTGGTGTAACCAAATTTCATCCATCTGAGGTACAGCAGGGGCCGTACAGCAGTATGGTCAACCAAGCGAAACAAGACTCAAGACTCAGGACTCGGGACTTCGTTCGATGCGAGTCTTGGGCCGATACCCGATAGCTCGGGGATAGCTCGGGCCTCTTTCAGGCGCTGCAGAACGCTCGGATGCTCCGCTCAGTCGACCCGACCAGAGGCACCCGGGGGCGCATGCCGACCGTCATGGACTTTGGCCTCTCATCGCGACCGCAACGGCGCTTTTTTATGTTTGACAACGAATTCGAACATTGAGTGAGTGAGTTATTGAGACTCACTCACTCACTCACTCACTCACTCACTCACTCACTCACTCACTCACTCACTCACTCACTCACTCACTCACGACATCGAATTCATCAACGTTGTCGATGACGCGTCTTATCCTTGTGAATGGCAAAACAACGAGGAACTAAAATTTAATATCAAGTTTCGTTCAGAGACGCGGATCGCCATTGCAGGAGCGCATTGCCACTCAGTGACGAAGAAGAGCCCGAGGAGGAGTCTGAGGAAGAGGAGGAGGAAGAGTCTGAGGAATCCGAAGAGGAAGAGGAGAGCGGCAGCAGCAGGGGCTCCGCCAAGATTTCCAGGAGACGACTCGTCCTCGGAAGAAGAGTCGTCCTCTGAAGAGGAGTCGTCCTCGGAGGAGGAGGAGCCGAAGAAGCGCAGAAAGAAAAAGAAGAGGCCGGCGGCCGCCGAATCGGGCACGGGCCTCAAGATTGAGGACATCGTCAAGCTCGTGGAGGTGCTGGGAGCTGCTGTCAAGCCGCCGCCGCCGCCGCCGCGCCGCCGCTGCTGCCGCCGCCCGCTCCCGCGCCGCCGCCGGCCGAGCCACCTCGGCGGAGGCGGCGGGCTCCGCCGCCTGCGGCTGGCGACGCAGGCCCGTCCGGCGGTCCCGACGAAGACGCGCTCAGCGACTTTGACAGCGACGAGTACGAGGCGAACCTGCGCGAGGAGGCGGAGCGCAGGCGGCAGGCGCAGGAGGAGCGCACGCGGCTGCAGCGGCAGGCGGCGCAGGAACGCGAGCGGCAGCGGCGCGAGCGGCGGCGTATCGCGCTCCAACGCAAGTACGCCAAGGCCGAGGAGGACGAGCGCGCCGAGACGCTCCGGCTGCAGCAAGAGCTCGCGGCGCAGGTGGCGGCCTTTGAGATGAGCGCGAGGCCGAGGAGGCTGAGGCAGGCGATCAGGAGCAGCACGAGCGCACGCGCAAGGAGGCGCGCGACGCCCTGCGCACCACACAGGCGGAGGTCGTCCAGCTCAAGCAGCAGCTCTCTCCTTCGAAGAAGCCGCGGCCGCGCTCGGCGCCGCAGCCCGAGTCGGACGCGGCAGTCCAGGCCGAGCTCGACGCGACGATGCGCCGATCTGCGCGATGCCAACGCGGTCGAGGCGGCCGAGGCGGCCGGGCGCGGGCGCGCTGCCCTCGCGGCGCAGCTGCGCTCGCGCGGCGCGCAGCTGCGCGCGGCGGCGGAGCTCGTCGACGCGGGACACGTCGAGAGCGCGCGCGACCTGCTCGCGGCGCCCGGGACGGCGCCGAGCCCGCGACGCTCCGCGAGTGCGCCGTCGGCGTCGACGCAGACCGCGCCGCTCCCGCTGCCCTCGCGCGCGACGGACGAGGAGGAGCAGCTGCTCGAGGACCAGTTCGGACCGTCCAAGGCGGGCGCACCCAAGGACTCGATGTTCTTCGTCGACTTCCTGCGCGACGGCGAAGAGGACCCAGAGACGGGCGAGGAGCTCGCGCCGCCGCAGATCTACGAGCCCGTCGACAGCTTGGCCTCGTGCCGCGAGCGCGTCAAGATGTTCTGCGGCCGCTTCAACGACCTCTACAAGCTGAACGCGGTCGACATGGTGCTCTTCGACGACGCCCTGATGCACTTCATGCGCATCTGCCGCATCATGCGCATCTGCCGCATCATGCGCACGCCGCGCGGCTCGGCGCTGCTCGTGGGCGTGGGCGGTTCGGGCAAGCAAACCCTCACGCGCCTCGGAGCATACGTGGCCGGCTGCACCTTCTTCCAGTCGATCATCACGAAGCCGTACAACTCGCAGACCGCCGGGCTTCCGCGGGTGCTCTCGTTGCCTCATATGTGAGCGATCCCGGAGCCTCCGGCCAGCCCACAGACTCGTGTGCTCACGCAGCCGCCCTCCTCGCCACCCACGCGGCCGCGCGCACCGCTGCCGCCGCCTCTCGAGATCGCCGAAGATGCCGATCTCAACCTTCGGCTCGCTGCTCTCGCACACCAGGTCGACGGGCTCCGTGCGGCGCTGCGCGAGGGCGAGGCGGACGGTGGCGGCGTCGGACGCGGGCCGTATCCCGACGCCGAGACGGACGAGCTCGCCTTCCGGCTGGCCTCACTCTCCGACGGCCTGAACGCTGCGCTCGACGTGCAGCGGCATCGGGCTGAGCGGGAGGCGGCGGAGCGCGAGCAATGGCAAATGCACATGGAAGAGCAGATGCAGGAGCGTCTGCGGCTGGCCAAGTCCGAGTCGGAGGCGACGCTGGCCGAGATGGCCGAAGTGCTCAAGCGCTCGTGCGACGACGAGGTGCGCTCGCTCAAGCAGCAGCTGCGCGAACGAGACGTCGAGCTGCAGCAGCTTCGAGCACGCACGCGCCAGGGGGTCATGGAGCAGGTGATGCGCCGGACGCTGCGCCGCGACCTGCACCGTGGATTCCAGTCGTGGCGGGCTATGTGGATCGATCGGCTCGAGCAGCTGCGTCTGCTTCGGCGTGCGGCGAGCGGCTTCCGCTCGCCAGTCAAAGTGACGGTCGGCTGCAGCTTCGGCTCAGTGCAGCGTGCCGGGATCCGGAGGCCGAGCGTTCACATGTGAGTACAGTTGTTGTTTTTTAAGGGTGCTTCCTAAAAACCTAAAACGGCCGCCACCGATGTACGATCGCACGCACGCTCTCCTCGACGGCTGCTCTGTCGCATCACGAGACTACCACGTACCAGACACCAGAGACCAGTGAGGGACCGAGCGGACGCACCCGAGACAGCGAGTCACCAGCGACCGGCAGACACCTCACCTCCGGACCGCTCACCTCGCTCGCTCCTGCCTCGATCCCGCCTCGCTCGCGCGCGTGCTCAAGGTGCGGCGTAGTTGCGGCTGTTGCCGCCGTGCTGCAGTCCCTGGAGGTTGTACTGGAGGCCGATGTACTCGTAGCACTTGATTTCGATGTGGCCCTGCTCGTACGCGTGCAGGTAGTCCTTGTACTTGCGGCCCTGGCTCATGGTCGGGCGCTTGGGGTCGATGTGGTCAAGTTGGAAGGACGAGACACCGTACGGTACGCCCGAACGGCTCACGTAGCCGAGAGCCCGGCCGGTCTTGCAGCAGATCAGCTTGCCCTCGGCGCCGAGCATCTCCTTGAGCTTGATGGCGCCCTCTTTCGGCGCTCCGTTCTTGCTCCGCGGAGTGTAAGACTGCGCGAGCCGGAACTGCTTGATGGCCTTCTCGTCGATGTAGTATCTTGGCTTACCCGCAGCGTTCCGTGTCACGCACAAGGGCGCGCCCTTGATGGGCAGCCACTCGGCGATGACGCGCTTGCCGGGCTCCACCTTGCCTTTCTTCTTCTTGAGGGGTGCCTTGTCGACGACGCCGTTCTGGTAGTGCGCGAGCGCGTGTGCGCTGCGACTTGCGCCTCTGATGCGGCGGTTCTTGGTGGCGTGGTTCTTGGCGGCGCGCTGGCGCTTACGTACAGTCATCTCTGAGTCTAGCTTTCCGCGAGGAGTGCGGTGAAGTTTGCGCATGCAAGTACCAAAGTCAAGTCAAGTCAAGTCAAGCCACCACTGCTGGCCGCCGGAGCACAATCGATAGGCTACCGTATGGTTGTTGTCTAGTGTTTATGTGAGACTTGACTTGACTTGCTACCACGCTTTTTCACACATTCAGCTTGTTCTCGGATCACAAAGCGTATCGTTGCCGGCATCGAGATGGCAGATGCCGTTTACTCGAGTCTCGACCCAAAGTGGAGTGGAGTGGTCTACTATTTTCATGTTTAGGAATTCCTATAAGGGCCCAACCCTACACCTGTTTGGGAATTGAATGCTAGGAAAAGGTGAAGCGGCGTTGCAAACGAATATATCACGGTTGGGGCGGCGGCAGCCGGCTGCGGCGACCCCAGCGGAGGGCGGCGGTGGCGGCGCCTTTGCCTGCTTACGTAATCGCGCGCGCTACGACTCCAACGCCTCTACGGCCGTCGCGCCGCCCGTGTGCACCGAGAGAGCGCGGCGTAGGAAGCAGCTTGCGGGCGTGCAGCACGCCTTCGACTGTCTCAAAACCCACCAGCGCCGCCCAGACACGCTGCACCATCAGCACCTCCTCGCGCGCGTGCGCGCGCCCCGCTGTGAGCTTCGACACGACGCCAGCGCCCCCGAGAGGGCCGCCCGAAGGCGCCGAGCCGAGGATGGAGGAAGCCATCAACGAGGCGGGCATTCCGGACATGCCCCCCTCAGGCCACACTCGGCTGGACAACTCGGCAGCGGTCACCGAGGTGGCGGTCGCGGCGGCGGCGGCGGCGGCGGCGGCGGCGGCGGCGTGTCGAGCGTCCGGCGGAGGGGACAGCGTCATCGGAGGCAGGGGCGCAACCAAAGGTGGTGCGTCAGCGCCCGCGGCGGCGCCCTCGCGATGGATGACGCTCACCGCGGCGACGCTCGACACGGCGCTCGTAGGGACGCGGATGCCCGTCACGCCCGAAACGGCGCTCGCCATGGCGCTGGCCGTCTTCTTTGCGTGCGCCTCCGCGGAGCGTAGGAAGCCAAGCTCGACCATCGCAGCCCCGAACTCGTGGTAGCGCAGCCCGCCCGCGGTCCGGCCGAGCGTCTCGTAGATGAGACCGCGGTCTGGACGAGCTCTTCTTGCTCCGACTCAACCGCACCCGCCACACCTGCCATAGGCTCGGACGAGTCACGGCGAGAGCTTGGTGGCGGCGGTGTGTTCAGCACCAGCGCGCCGCCGCCCCCGCCGCCCCTGCCGCCGCCGCCCCCGCCGCCGCCCCCCCAGCCGCCGCCGCCGCCGCCGCCGCTGCCACCGCCGCCACCGCCGCCCTCCGCACCGTCTGAGCAAAGTAGTCGCGAATGAGCGTGGCCGGAGGGTGCGCCATCGTAGGCAGCGCTATCCGAGCGCCGCACAGCACTCGTCACCGACGCTTCGTAACCGTCGGCATCGCTCGCCCCCCCCTCGGGGTTCGAGAGGCGTTCGAAGAATACACCGGACAGCCCCGCCCAGTTAGCCGCTAACCCGCCCGCCGCTGGGAGGCCGCCGACGGGCGAAGCGCCCCAGGCGTCGCGCGCCTCGGGCGCAGCCGCCGCCGTCGAATGGGTGGGTGGCTCAGTAGAGAAGGCCGCCGGGAAGGCTGCCGGGTACACATTCCGCAGCATGCGGCGCGAGCACGCGTCGAGCATCGCGGTCATCGCGGGTACGAGGGCCTCGAGCATCCGACACGTGGCGGCGGGGTCGCTCATTGCGGCAGGGTCGGGGAGCGAGTCGGTCCTTGGCGATGCCCGGCCGTAGACCTCGACGCGAGCGCCATCCTGGGCGCCCTCGGGCGGCGCGCTCGTTGAAGGAGCTTCCGGCGCGCCGTCCTCGTCAATGCGCATGGACTCATCCCTTAAGGAGTCATGCTCGTCGAGCACCTCGCGCAGCATCGTCGCCAGGTGCAGCAGCACCATCGCCGCGGGCAGGTGCGCCTCCGGCCGCCCCGGCGCGTGCAGACGGATGGTCTTGAGCAGCAGCTGCGCGGCGCTCTTGGGCGGACCTGCCTTGTGCTCGGGCGCTGGCGCCGTGGCCGAAGGCGCGCGCGGCAGCGGCGACAAGAAGACGGCGTGGTCAGTCCGGCTCTGGGCCACGACGGCGGCCACGTTGCTCAGCGCCCAGTAAGGCAGCGGTTCCCGCGGGGGGCCGCCGCCCGAGCTCGCTCACACACGTGCTCAAGATGGCGCGCAACGGTTCCGGCTCCGCGGAGCATGTAGCGCCTCGTCGAGCTCATGGACAACTGACAGATCGCGCACGCGGCCGACTGCTGCGTGAATCCTTCGATGCTCCCAAGCATCGCGACGAGCGGCGGCAGCACGCCCGCGTCAAAGAGCACGTGGCGGCCGTGCTCGGTGTGCTGCGCGAGCCTCTCGACGGCTTGAGCGGCCGCGTACTGCACCTTGATGTGTGCCACAGCGCACAGCTTGACGAGGGGCTGCGCGGCGGCCTCGGCGAGCTGCGTCGAGCGGGCGCAGCCGCTCGCGGGGCGCGCGAGGAGGAAGAGGAGGCGTGCGCAGGCGTACTGGAGCTCGGCCCCTCCGATGCCAGCGAGGCGCACCAGAGGCATCGCAGGCAGCAGCTGCAGGAAGAGCTGCGCGTGGGACGAGGTGGTCGACAGCTGGAGGATCGTGAGCATCGCGTGCTTCTTCACCTCGGCCTTGAGCTCCGACTCGCGCACGAGCTCCGCGCTCCTCCACTCGACCGTCTCCGCCTCCTCGAGGGCGTCCGTGTCCGCATCCAAGGCGGTTAGACTCACAAGCGCTTGCAGCAGAGAAGGCTCCTGAAGCATGCGAGCGCGGTGCTCCTCCGACTCGCTCACCTGCCGCAGCGCCTGCACACCGAGAAGCACCAGGTGCAACTCGGCGGACGCCGCGAGCTCGAGCCAACGGAAGAGAGAGCCTTCAGCTACGAGCGTGCCGCGCACCGACGGCGCGGATGTCAGCTGCAGCAGCGCGCGCGCGGCGAGCACACGCAGCTCGTGCCGCCACGCAATCTCGTCGACCTCGGCTGAAGCATCAAGGGCGAGCGATGCGTCCGACGAGGCGTCGAGGGCGAGGGCGAGGGCGAGGGCCTCCTGCGTGTCGGTGCGCGGCCGGTTGGCGGGCGGTGCGGCGAACGAGAGCAGCGGCTGGAGCACGCCCTGCTCGACGAGCGTCTTGCGGTCATGTGAGTGCGGCGCGTGGATGACCAGCTCGCAGAGCGCCTGCGCCGCGTGCTGCGCGGCGTGCCGCCGGTGCATCGCCGCCAGCTTGCCGTCGATCGCCGCCAGTTTGTCGTCGATCGCCGCCACGCCCTCAGGTGAGCCGGCACCTGAGACCCAGAGGGCGAGCAGCGGCAGCGCACCGCCAGCACGCAGCACCGCCGTTGCCCCCTCTGGGCTGTCGGAGAGTCGAACAAGCAATGCGGCGGCGCACATTTGGAGTGCCTCGGGCGTGTCGGCGCGCTCGCGCGCCACGAGCGCAATCACGTCGGCGAGGTCCGCGCGCGCCGTCTCATTGTCACGCACCGCGCGGTCACGATAGCGCAGCAGGTGGAGCAGCCGCAGCCGCTCCTGCTGTCGCTCGCACGCGTGCCGGCACCGATCGTACAGCTGGATCAAACGGTCGAGCGCCGCGCGCTGCTCCTCCTCGAGCGCGCGCGCGCGGTCCGCAAGCGCGAGCGCCGCTGTCAGCCGTTCAAAATCCTCCGAGTTGCGCTCGAGCGGCCTCTGGGGCGGCATCTCGGCCCCAGATGGCATCTCGAGCGGCATCTGGGGCGGCATCGAGAGCAGGGTCGGCTCGGTTAGCGGGCCGCCGCTCGCCGGCTCCTGCTGAGGCACCATGAGGGGCGAGGCCTCTACGCTGACCGAGACCGGCAGTGGCATCGAGCGCGCGAGCGGCGCGTCCGCATCTTGCAGACCTCCCTTGCTCACCGTCGGAGGAGCACTCCGCCCAGCTCGCTCCTCGCCTATCGGCAGGGGCGAGGCCAGCAGCGAGCTAAGCAGCACGCTCTGCAAGTGCACGCTCTGCAAGTGCACGCTCTGCAAGTGCCCCGCGGACTCACGCCGCTCACGCTCGTACGAGGCGGCGCGACGCGGGAGGACGGTGCCCCAGTCGTCGTCATACTCCACGTCTGCGGGGGCTGCCGCCCCGCCGGTTGGCGCCAGCGGGGCGGCGATCATCGCGGCCGTTTGGGCTGGCGGCTCGGTGCTGCCAGCGCCGGTGCTGCCAGCGCCGGTGCTGCCAGCGCCGGTGGCCGCCATGACGGCGGGCTGCAGCCATGCGTCGATGGCGCGGCGCAGCTGAGCGCCGAGCAGCTTGCATTCTGCCGCGATCTCCTCAACGAGTTGCATCTCCTCGCGGCTCGCGCGCGAGAGGGTCGACTCGGAGGACGCCATTCGGAGCAGTGGCAGGCGGCGCATCGCTTCCCGTGTGAGACCGTCCTTGTGCTCCTTGAAGCCGTCCTTGAGCTCCTTGAGCCCCTCCTTTAGACCCTCCCTCGCAAGCTCCTTGAGCTCCTTGAGCTCCTCCTTGAGCCCCTCCTTGTGCTCCTTGAAGCCATCCTTGAGCTCCTTGAGCCCCTCCTTGAGCCCTTCCTTTGCAAGCTCCTTGAGCTCCTTGAGCCCCTCCTTGAGCCCCTCCTTTGCAAACAGCAGACCCGGCTGGCCGCTCATGTGCCCATCCGAGCCCTGCCGTCGGTGACCCTTCTGCTTGCCGCCCTCAGAGTTCTGGCTTCGGTGGCTTCGCGGCTCGCTTGCGCCACCTCCGCCACAGTGCGCCCACAGCGCAGCGCCCGCCGTACCCACTAAGGCGCCCGACACCTGCTGAACCACCGTGGGCGTCAGGGAGGAGACGAGCGCGTCGAGGGCCGCACTCGGTGGCGATGTGATCGGCCGCCCGCCGAGCGACTCGGATCGGCAGACAGACGAAGGAAAAGTGCCGTCGCGATGGGTGCGGGCACCAATGGACTTACCGGTACCCATGGGTTCAGCTCGTACCGGCCCATCGCCGAGAATCTCAGCTGCCGACGCGCCCGCCGATGAGCTCGAGGAGCTCGACGAGGCGCCCGCCGTCATTGTCGCGCCACCGGGCGCCGGCTCGCGCGGCAGGCTGTCGCACGAGCGCGAGGCGCGGCAGCCTGATCCGATGGGCCTTCGCGCGACCGCCTGCCGCTCACTCGCGACCGCTTGCACCGGCGGCGGTGTGGCTCTCGCGCCCGCAGGGGCGGGGTGGGCGGGGAGCAGCTTAGACACCGGCCCACCGCGGCTTCGCTCTGCCGAGGGCTGGTGCTTGGCGAGCGGCTCGTCGAGAGTCGATCTCGCCTCCGGAGATTTCGGCTGGCGGCCGGAGAGGTGCAGCGCGAGCGCTGTCGAGGTACGAAGCAATAGAGCCTCGAGGAGCTCAATCGTCCCTTGAGCATGCGCGAGGTCGAAGGTGAGCTGCGTGCCTCCGTACCCTGGCGGCGTCGGCGCACGGAGCAGCGCAGGCCGCTCGGCGCTCGCACCACCACTGAGCGGTACGGAGAGCGCTTCTGCAGGGAGCAGGCCGGCAGCGGCGGCGCCCGCGAAGGACGACTCCTCATAGACCGAGAGGCCCGACTCGAGCGCGCGTAGAAAGGAGCGCTGTGCTTGCAGCCCTTGCGCTTGCAGACCGGCGAGGTGCGCGTGCAGCCCTTGCGCGGGCAGCCCCGCGAGACCGAGCGAGGCGGAGGCGGACGAGGCAGCTCCGACGGCGCCCAGGCAGAGCGAACCGAGAGAGCCCGCGAGCGAGGACGACGATGAGTTTGGCGTCGTCGTCGAGCTCGGTGCCGGTGGTGGCGGCGGCGGCGGCGTAGCAAGCGCCGCGCCGTTGGCCGCCGCCGTCGGCACGCCGGTGATGGGTGCAGCGATGGGTGTCACGATGGCTGCAGCGATGGCTGTCACGGCGAGGGGTGCAGCAGGAGTCGCCGGTGGAGAGCGCAGCGGGGAGCCAATATCGACGCTCGCCTCCGAAGCAGCCGAGGGTGCGCTCATCTCGGCGTTCATCGCTTCGGGCGTCGCGTCGTCCGTAGCCATCGAGCACGAGGAGCATCCGGAGAGCTGGGCGACGGCGGCGGCGCGCGCGGCGGCCACCGCAGCTGCGGCAGCTGGGGAGGCAACCTTGGAGATTCCGACCAGGAGAGGTCCACTACCAATGCCGAGAGCGACTGCTGGGGCGGCCGCGGCGGCCGCGGGCGACGCGGCGGCGGCCGCGTGTTGCGCCTCCCAGCGGTCAGGTGAGGCGACCGCGAGAAGGTGGTCGCGCTTCTCTTGCAGCGCCGTCTTGCCGTCGCGCAGCGCGCTAATGGCTGCGGCGCCCACAGAGGTCTGGATAGCCGCGTCGACAAGCCCTCGTACGCTCGCACGTGGGTCCGAGAGGCCGCGGCTGACGCGGTCGACGCGGTTGAGCCAGCGCTCCGAGTCGTGCGGCTTGCCGTCGCCCGTGTAGCGCAGCTGCAGCTCGCCCTCGCCGCCGAAGCTCAAGATGAGCTGCGCGCCAGGAAAGTCGAAGTCGACGGCCGGGCAGAGCCGCCCCCACACGTCGCTGTACGCAACACCCAGGTGGCGGCCGTTGAGCGTGAAGAAGACCTCGCCGCTCGCGAGCCAGCCGCAGCCGACCGTATCGCCCGACGCAAAGGGCGGCCCGTAAGGCCGTCCCGAGACGGCGCGCACGGGCACCGGCCTTGGAAAAGTGTCGAGTATGCGCCCGCTGTTGTGGTAGTGCAGAAAGCTGATGGTGCTGATGGTGCTGCTGCCGCCGCCGCTGGTGTCGGCTGAGTCCGCCTCGGCTGACACCGTTACGCCCGCACCATCCTTGGCAGCTGGCTTGGCGAGCCCCACGCCGAGTGAGCCCGTCGCCTGTAAGCCGCCTCCGCTCATCTTCACGAAGAGCTCAAAATAATAGAGTGGCGGCACGACGTCCGTGTCAGTGCGCTCGCGTCGCAGCGTGCGCAGCGCGCGCACGAGCACTGGCGCCTGCGCTGAGCCTGGTAGCTTCCTGCTGCTCCTGGCGCTGCTGCTTCCATCGCCACTGCCACTGCCGATGCTGCCCTTTGGCTTGGTGGGCGTCGTCGGCGCCTCTGGCGAGCGGCCTACGAAGACGATCTCATTGCCGTTGACGTAGGTGAGCTCCTCGTCGCCGTGCCACATGCAGATGGGGGCTTCGCGGTCGACGACGTGGGTCGCTCCGGCGGCCCTTTGCCAAGCGGGAGACGAGGCGCCGTGAAAGAAGTGCTGCCGCCCGAGAGACTCCCGAGAGGACGAGTTTTCACAAGATGGCATCGCAGGCATGTCGGAGGCGTACCGACGACGTTCGCGTGTTCTTTCAGTCGCGGCGAAAACTGACGTTTTTCAAGAGTTCACAGCGATTTACCAAGAAAACGACGATTCCTGCAGCTAGTCCGGCCTGTGCGCGGAGCGAGCGACAACACCACATGGACCGTTCGCTCGACGAGATCATCAAGGAGTCGCGCGCGGCGGCCCCCAAGAACCCCTTCACCGCGACGGCCGATGGCACGCAAGGCAAGGCGCCCGGCGGCAAAAAGGGCAAGAAATTTGGCAAGGGTGGCGGCGGCGTCAAGGAGAGTGGTGATCGAGTCAAGGACGCACTCATGAAGGCAGTCAACGAGAACAGCAAGGCGAAGCGCGCGGCCAAGGCGAACGCCGCACGCGGCATGGACGTTGACATGACCGCGCCGGCGCCGAATGCCCTCGCAAAGGCGCGCAGGGGCGGCGGCAGCGGCAAGGGCGGCGGCGGCAAGGGCAGTGGCTTCAAGATGGCGGTGGGCAAGGCGGCGGGCGCCGTCGGCAAGGCGATGAACACGCTCAAGGCGCGCATGGCCGCCGGCGTGCAGGCCGCGGGCCAATCCGTCTTCGGCCGCGCGCAAGTCACGCCAGGGGACATCAAAATCACCATCCCGGGCGCCGCCAACGTCGCCCGCGCTCCGGGTGGCGGTGGCGGAGACAGGGGTGGCGGCAAGGGCAGCGGCAAGGGCAGCGGCAAGGGCAGCGGCAAGAAGTCGCCCGGTAGGTCGCCCGGCAGGTCGCCCGGCGGAATCGTCCAGCCCGGCATGCAGCTCTCCGGCGGCGCGATCAAGAAGCAGAACGCCTTCCAGAAGATGCGCACCGTCGTCTTCCAAGGTGCCGCCCCGGGTGGCAGCGGTAGCAAGGCCCCGCTGTTGGGCAAGGGCGTTGCCAAGGGTGGGCGCGGCCGGGGAGGCAAGGGCAAGGGTGGGCTGAAAGGGCTGATGGCGAGGGCAGGCCGGTGAGCTAGCCAGCTGACGCGTCTCTGGAGCATGCGTCTTGTGTGACTACTTCGGCGTGTCCGGTGCCGACTGTTCGTGCATGTCGTGTGGTCGTGGACTCGCCACCATAGCAGGTGACGAGGTATGGCTCCGCGGAGGTCTCGCGAGGTATGGTTAGCGCTCCGCGCGGGAGGTCGTGAGGGCCGATTTTATGCTGTTATTTCATATTTGATAGCGCGAATATTTTGCGGGGGAGCGGGGACCAACACGTCGTTCCACGAGCGCTGCGATCTGTCGAACAAGGAAAATACAAAAAAATCGCGCTACCACCGACGCGCTAGAGAAACGACGGGTTCGGGTCCGTAATTTGTGCGCGCCGGAACGATCGTTATAAACGGGGGATGCCGCGCCGCAGGCGCAGGCGCCACTCCCCTCTCCAATTGCCCCTCTCCCGGGGACCCGCTATCCGCCTTCCATCAACGCGGTCTCGCTCTCGGGTGCGTTACACTGAACACTCCGCTTCGAACACCGCTCTCACGTCGTGTACACCCGTACTCGGTGCTACTGGCACCGGCGCTGATCTGCGAAGCCTGCTTATAAGCGGATCGAGAATACCTCTACCACCAGCGCGCTGCCCGGCGCAGTGTAGAGTAATGTGTGCTTCATTCCCAAAGCGCTGCACGCTGCAAAAAACTGGGCTTCTGCGGTGTCCTCGCCGCGCCGCGTCTGTGAAAGTAGGCCGATTGGTGTGTGCTGCTCCTCATCGATGCCATCTCGCTCCACTGCTCGTCTGAGCAGCGCGTGCAGCGTTGCAGCGAGGCACTGTGCGTGCGCTTCGCCATAAATTGCATTCAGACAGTCGGACATGAGCACAATGTCTGCTCCGCTCGAGCAGGAGCCTGCAGGCAGCTCCCGTGCCCACGTCAGAGCCTCTGTGCGCACCAGGTGCTCCAAAGAGTTGGCTTGCACATTGTGTTCGATCTGTTCCAGTAGCGAGGGCATATCTGTGACTGTCACGCTCGGCGCTCCTAGCGCCGCGGCAGCCAATCCACACGCACCTGTGCCAGCTCCGAGCTCAACGACGTGCCGCGCTCTTGCAAGCCGCTGAGGCCATGGCGATGCCTCCAGGATATTGATCAAAGTCATGGCTGCTGGCCAAATCTCTGTGCCGAGCCACACTTCTGAGAACAGCGGTGCGACGTCCGACGACAGCAAACCGATTTCGAGCTCGCGCGTATCGCCGTTCGGCAGGCGCACCGAGAACGCGGAAGACATGCCTCCCAAAGCGATGTGGGTTCGTCAACGGGAACTCGAGTCGTGGGAATTCGATGGAGGCGAACTTTTTTCCTCAAACTTGTCGAAAACGGCAACGAGCTTTGGTTCCCTTGGTTCCTCTATCTCGGTCTCCTGAGTCAGTTCCCCTTCTTTGACTTGAGGGGTTCCACCTGGGGCGCCGCCTTCGCCATCGCCTGCTGCCTTGCACCCTGAAGCTCGGCCAGTTCGCGCTCGTAGTACTCGGCGTCTGGCGCGGACATGAGTTTGAAGAGGAGGTAGATCACGAGTAGCACAGGCGGCAGCACGAAGGTGCCGCGCGGCAGCCAGTCGAGCGTGTGCAGCTGCGGCATGTAGCCCTTGGCGAGGCGCCACCAGCGCGCCGGCGCGCCAGCACGTCCCTCGAATTCGCCGAAGCCCTCGGCGCCCGAGGCGACGCGCTCGAGGAAGGCACGCATCGACGCCGCGTCCGCCGCCTCACCGGGCGTGTCGACGAAGAAAGAGCGCAGCGTCGTGAAGAAGCCGAGAAAGTAGTCGCCTTTCCAGAGCACGATGAGCCGGGGCAGGGTCGAGCGATCGATGAAGTAGATCTCCTTCAGGTACTCTTCGAACTCGGCGCCGCAGGCCATCGCAAAGACGAACTGGTCGCGGAGCGCCGGCTCGCGCGAGAGCGTGCGCAGCGCGCCGCCCACGCCCTCGAAGCTCGCATCCATCGTGAGGGGCCCATCCTTGCCGGTCGACTCGGGGTCGAGGAGCAGTAGAGCGAGGGGCATGAATCCATTGCCCTTGGGCACGTTCATGAGCGTGCCGAAGTTGCTGTCGTCGGCGAGCGAGAAGGAAGGCACGCGCTGCGTGCCCACGAACGCCTCGATGCTCGCCTGCGTCGCAACCTCCGTCAACAGCCGCGGCTCCTCACCGCGCTCGAGCCGCGCGACAAAGGGCAGCGTCGGCAGCTCTGTGCCGCCCATGAGCTTGCGAAGCAGCTCTGGCTGGGCGGCCGAAACGAAGACGTCGGTGTGCTTGAGCGTGTGGGCGGCCGCGTCGAAGGCGGCGAGCGCCTCGGTCGCGGCCGAGGCGTCGGCCGCGCCCGCCGACCGCCCCTGCATGAATACGACGGGAGAGCCCATCTCGCCTTCCATCGCCTGCTCGAGGTCCGACGCCGACTGCAACGGGCGCACCGCCGGCATCTGCATGCGAGCCACGAGGGTGAGCAAGTCGTCCTTTTTTCGCCGCCCATTGTACACCCACCGCGTCGGCGCTTGGATCACCATCAGCATTGGGAAGCCCTTGACACCATAGGTGGTGCAGAGCCGATCGTCGATTGTGCAGTCAACCTTCCCAAACGAGATGTCACCTTTCGCGGCGGCTGCGACCTCATCCAGGACGGGTGCGAGCCGCTTGCAGTGACCACACCACTGCAGAATGGGCGCGCTCGGGTCAATTAACAGGCAAAAAGGCTAGGGGTTCGCAAAGGGCCGGTAAAGCTGCGCGCGCGCGCGCTCGTGGATGGCCTCGCTCCGCACCGGAGCATAGAATTTGATCAACCAGAGTTTAGTCCCTACGGTCTCAGAGAAATTGGCTGTGCTCAGCACAACCACCTCCTTGGCGACTGCGGTGGCGGCCAGGAGCGTCACACCGAAAAGGCGCAAAGTCATTGATTTCCGAAGTAGTTCATACATGTACACGCCACGTTTCCACAGCGTTTCGTCGCAAACTTGCTCGTCAGGCAAAGCCTCGACAGCGCCTCGATAGCGCCTCGATCAGCGCCTCGATAGGTCCTCAATAGACAATCGTCATCCCCGTGTGTCCCCGCGGCCCGCCGGTGCCGCCGCGGTAGCGGTACAAGCTAGGGCCCGGTAGGCCCGCGGCCGTCGACGCGGCCGCGCGCGGTAGACCTCGGTCCGTGGCTCGGTAACAACCGAACCCCCGGTGGTCTTTATAAAAATGGTGGGGTGTATACGGCGTGTATTTCATACCCGCAGCGGGGCGGCCGGGCGCGGTGTCATGCTCATGCTCGTGGCCAGTCGCTTCGGCTCTCGAAACGCTCCACGAAGTCCCCTAGCCACTCGTCACTCCTTACCAAAGAGGCGGGCAAGTTCTCTTCCAATGTCGGCCGGGGAGATCCACATGCTCTTGTTGCGCCCCGTCGGCTCGAACTGCGGTGTCTTGGGCGCGTCGCCGATAGGATCCTCGGCGCGATAGTCCCGTGACGCAAGCGGGCTCGCGGCCGGCTTTGTCAGGACGCCCATACGCTCCTTCGAGCCGAGCGTGGCTCGCTTCGAAGCATCAACCCAGACGACCTCGCGCATCAGCTGGCCATCTTCCATCGTGTACGAATAGACGGCTGCTTGGCGGTACTTGTGCGCGAGCTTGAGCACCGATGAGCGCGCGTAGACACGCTCCTCCATGGCGAACGCGATGCTGAAGCCGTCCTCGCGCCAACCGTCCTGCGCGTTGAACCCAAAGGAGCGCCACACGGCACGCGGCGACAGCTGCCGCGCGCCTTCCATTTTAGCGATATCAGCCTCGAGTGCCTCGTTTGCCTTTCGGTTCCACTCGGCGGGCGCGGTTTGGCCCATCGGGTTGGCAGCGGTGAGCGAGAAGACGATGCTCTTTTCAAAGATCTTGGGCCAGGCGACCGGCGGCGCCTTATCATTGGGCGGTTTGGGCGCCATGTACAGGACGCCATCGGCTGATGACAAGCTCCGGCACCCTGGCACGTCAAGCATCCCATCAATCGCCGTAGCCCACATAGAGTTGAGCGACGCATCAGCTCGTTCGAGCGCGACTACGCTCGGTTGACGCGTCGTGACAAAGGCGGCCGTACCGCCGGCCAAAAGTACCGCCCGCCGAACCAGTGGCTGGCAGCGCAGCATGCCTTCTCCGAAGTTGCGAGCGGCAACTTCAGAAGTGCTTGCCTTCCCTGCGCGTTCACGCCCGGCACGGCGCGGGAATTATGTCAGCGGTGGAGTTCATATTTGTAAAGTCAGCGGAGCAAACTTTTGTGCCAAACACCATAGAGCCACGCGGGGCGACCAATGACCTCGAGATCTAGATTCTTCCATAATTAAAGACTCCACAGCCATCACCATCAGGCGGCCGCAGCACTCGAGACAGCACCGCTGGACACGCGCACGCTCAGCGAGTACTGCACAGGATCCTCAACCGCATCGGGAAGCACGACCGTGGCTTTCGCCCACACCACCGAGCCTGCGCCCACCGTGACCGGCCGCACAGCCATCAAGGGCAGGACGGTTTGCCAGCAAGACGCACCGGGTGCACCGCTCCTACCGCCGGTGCCACCGCCGCGAGTCTCGACGACAATCTGCGCCGCGCCTCTGCCGTCGCCGCCCTCACCTGCGGGCTGGGCCTCCCTGAGCACCAACCGACACCACATGGCAATGCCTGAGAGGGACCTTGCTGCCCTCGCCGCGTGAACGCTCGCTGCCTCTTCGTCCACCCCGGCGGCACACAACGCCTCGAAATAGCTGCCCTCGTTCGCCTCCAGCTGCTGCTGCGTGATCTCGAAAGCTGATTCCACAACCGCTGGGGAGCCGGCGGCAGAGGGCATTGAGGGGTCGGTGAAGCGAATGCACTCGAGCCGGGCGGCTGCGTGGTGGAGCGGCAGTAAGGTGGCGTCTTGGCAGTTGAGCCGCAACGGCTCCTGAATGCGGCCCCAATCGTACGCCTTCTCGCCCAGCGCGTAGTGGAGAGCATACGAGCAAGGGGAGGCCCAAGTTTCCACAGTGTGTGGAATCCAGCTGCCATGCAGCAAGGGCTCCTTGACTAAGCGAGCGTGCGCGTCCTGGACTGTTGCATACACTCCTTCCTCGGAGGCAATCGAGCCGACGATCTCCGAGACGACGACGTCGACGAGCTCCGGCAGCTCGATCGATGTCGAGAAACCTTCGATCACCTCGATCACATCTGCCCAACCCTCATCAAGTACCAAACTCCTCGCCCGCCGAGCCGCTTCCGCGTTGGCTTCGATGGCGTACACCTTCCGTGCACCGGCCTTGGCTGCGAGCAGCGCCAGCACTGCGTGCGGTCCCGTCCCAATGTCGAGCACAGCGAGCGATTGTATGGGAGCCTCGGCAAGGCGAGCGGTAATGGCTTCGGCAAAGAATGGCGTTCGGCTCTCATCATCGCGCATGGCAGCGTACGACTCGTCAGCAAACGAGATGAATCCGTCTTTGGGTCCTTCCTTGAAGCCAGCCGTTGCAAGCCATGAGGAAGTGCTTCTCACGAGTGGCAACCGTGCTGCGCTTTCAGGCACGGCGTCAGCGTCGACATACGCAGCAAACAAAGCCATGCAGTCTGCAGTGCTTTGTAGCGAAGCGTGTTTTGCTCTCGCACCCGCAAGCCAGCCTCGCTCTGCAAGCATGCCGAGTATTGCGCTGGTAACCACGAGCATGGTAAAGATTACGACTTCTTATTGTCAGTCGGCGTGCGACGGTTCGGGTCCGACCGACCGACAAGAAGACCAAGAAGGGACGTGTCTCCGGGTAAAAAGAGTCAAGTCAAGTCAAGTCAAGTCAAGTCAAGTCAAGGGCACGTATGTCAGCACTTATGACGTGTCACCTCTAGATGGACCCCCTCCGTCATCTCCGCCTACTCCCGTCCTCCCCTGCTGGCTACCGGAGCACATTCGATAGGCTTCCGTATGGTTGTCTGTTGTTTATGGGGTTAGGGGGGGTTTCCTATACAAATTGGGGGGGGTTTCCTATACAATACGTATCCTGATGTATCCTGCATGTATCCTGCATGTATCTTGCATGTATCCTGCAGGATACATGTATCCCGAATGTATCCTGATGTATCTCAAATGTATCCTACATGTTCTGTTACAATCCAAGAGAATACATGTATCCTTAACATTGTGCATGTATTTTACACGTA